>Ga0228620_1000146_pt1 | contig 43780 bp, 35 predicted proteins | sample 23DmetaG_FD_186030 | JGI IMG/M metagenome (GOLD analysis project Ga0228620, IMG submission 186030) | Seawater microbial communities from Monterey Bay, California, United States - 23D | ecosystem: Environmental > Aquatic > Marine > Coastal | place: USA: California | collected 2016-10-06 | reverse complement strand
TAACTTCCTCTTCTGGTTCAGCTTCCTCTTCTGGTTCGGCTTCCTCTTCTGGTTCAGCTTCCTCATCACTATCAACTACATCAACATTTACTACTTTTGATGGTTGATGAATGTCCGTAGGTTCTGTTTCATCTACTTGAGAAGATTGTAATGGCGATTGTTTACTCATAGTGTTAGTGTCGTCTTCACTTACTGGGATGAAACATTGACCTACTACAACATCTGATTCTCTTGGTTTTACAACACACTGAACCATCTTCCACGAAACACCCCAAGAATTACCAGCAGTCCATACACCACTACATTGTAGTAAGCACTTAACTTGACTTTTTCCTGGTATTAAACTAACTGGAGTTAATGTATCATCATTTTTATCAGGGAAAATCAGATTTCGCTGTAAGTCGAATATCTCAATGTTTTTCCATTCACCATTTTGATAATGGATCTTTGGACGAAGTCCTGGTGGTTTAGAATAATCAATCTGCTTCGTTAATTTATCCTTAGAATACTTCAAATAAGAGAAGTATGTCTCTTCAATTACTTCTTTTGAACGCTTCTTTCCAAACCATGCTTCACTATGGTTAACTGCATCTTCTAATACGCGTTGTTCAAGTTGTTTCATTTTTTCTAAGAATTCTTCGGTTTCAGCAGTTTCGTAACCCTCTGACGGGAAAGATAACTGAATTGTATAACGATTATCCGACTCGCCTGTTGCTGGGTCGACATAGTCAGATACACCCCAAGTCATTAACTGTGGTGTACTTACCTTTAACCCACGGTTAGTCTGTGTACTGATTATTGAAACCATCCTTCCACCTCTATCGGTTATGCGTGGTTGCATATATCTAATTGATTTGGGTTCCCAATGGTCGAATGTAATATGTTGTGCTGACATGTTGCTTTGTTGTAGTATATATAGGTTGTAAAGCTTTAAATCAATTTTTGTAGCATTTAGGCTGTTAGTCTAAACAAAGTAAATAACTCTATTATATTCATAATGATTTAAAGTGGTTATATTTCTAATATTCAAGAGTGTAAAAATGTATAAATATTATAAAATGGTTATTGATAAGTGTAAAACTAATGATACTCTACCCACCAATACTATACAAACCAATACTGTGATGTCTATTAATAATCATTGTAACAAAGAATTGACTTGTAAAAAAAAATACAAACAGCGAATAAACGAACATGAATTAACATATAGTAATTTCATTGGTCATAAATTAGACGTAACCAGGTATTTAATATCTGATATAAAGAAGGCTTGTATATTATGTAATGAAAAGCGAAGTGGCACAAAACAAATTTTAATTGGTAGGTTGCTGAATAAGTATGAAAAAATTACAAAATGTATAAAAATTCAGTCAGTATTTAGAGGATTTTACACGAGATTAAATCTTAGTTTACGTGGTTCTGGATTTAAAGAGGTGACTATTTGTAACAATAACACCGATTTCTGTACGTTAGAACCATTAAATGAGATTAAATTCCCATATTTCTTTTCTTATAAAGATGATGCAGGCTTTATATATGGATTCAATATTATCTCATTAATATCTGTGTATAAACGAAATCATAAAATAATGAACCCATATAACCGAAATATATTTCCAAGTGACGTGCTAAAAAATGTATTTATTATATATCATTCAAATTTTGTACTTTATAACAATTTTAAACAGACCCATATAACTGACTTCCTTGCATCATTGATGTATTTAAACCCTACCCAGCACAAGAAAAGAATATATAATAATCGAAGAATTAGGCAATGTAGAATGCGAAGATTAGAACACAACCCTTATTATAACGATAAAATAATCACGTTAAACGCAAATAGGAGATTAGATTACGATGCCCGTATGCGTGAAGTATTTATTCAAGTATTTTCATATGATATACAATGTGACCATTCATGGGTTATTTCACTAACTCCTACAATCCTTAGTCGATTGTATCGTTTATTATATTTTCAATGGATAAATCACAATATTCTTGAAGATACAAAACGAAAGATTTGTTTCTTGACGGAGTTACAAGGAAGTCCGTTTAAAATAGGCACACGATTGTCTACAATATCTAATTTATCTGAACAAGCACTAAAAGAAGAACTAATTTATACCATGGAAAATATGGTATTTACAGGATTTAATGATGAATATCAAAAAATTGGTGCATTCCATTTAATGACAGCATTAACGTGTGTGTCTGCTGATGCAAGGAATGCTCTTCCTTATTTATATGAATCTACGCGTATGTAATTTTATTCAATTTCTATAGGTCACATTACGAATTCGCTATACCACTATAGTGGTTCATAAATATTATTTATTGTTATTAGCGTTAAATGACTTAAACAAGATATACATTATATGTATATAAGCAATGGTTAAAGTAAAGACTACCGAACAAGCAACTCCTTCTAAACGTGTTAAGAAGACTTCCCAACAAAGTGTACCAGAGAATCAAGTGGTTCCTGAAAAAGTTGTCACTCAAGAGGAAGCTACTCCACAAGTTTCTGTTACTACCGCAGTTGGTAGTAAATTAAGTGAATTTGAAGCTAAATTAGGTCAAATGACCTCTTTATTATCCACATTAAAGAGTGATTTCAAAACCCTTGGTAAATCTATCTCTCGTGAATTAAAAATTCTTGAAAAAGCATCCACCAAAGGACGTAGATCAAATGCTAACAGAAAACCTTCAGGTTTTATCAAACCTACCTTGATTAGTGATGAATTAGCATCATTCCTTGGTAAGTCTGTTGGTACAGAAATGGCAAGAACAGCGGTCAGTAAAGAGATCAACCAATACATCCAAACACACAATTTAAAAGACAAAAATAATGGTCGTATCATCCACGCTGATGCAAAGCTTACCAAATTGCTTAAATTAAATAAGGAAGACCAACTTACCTATTTCAATCTTCAACGTTACATGAAACACCACTTTCCTAAGCCTGCATCAGCAGCTACTGCTTAATTTATGTAAATATAAGAATTTCACCTAATTACAAGGAACAAAAACAACAAAAACAATATAAACATTCATAACTTGTTAATACATAGTTATGAATCCACCCATTAATGAATCTATATTAAGATACATGGAAGATAATCGCAACAAAATTTGTTTAAAAATTTTAACTCCATGTTATGGAGGACTATGTCATTCCACATATGTTATGTCATTGATAGATACCATAGAATTCCTAAAAAAATATGGTGTGGACGTGCGCGTGTGTCATATGAACTCTGATAGTCTTGTTCCACGTGCACGTAACACTTTGATAGCTCGTGCTATGACTGACCCAAAAACAACACATATGTTATTCATTGATGCTGATATTACTTGGCATCCTTACGATGTAGCAAAATTATTATATGATGATAAGCCATTAATTGGTGGAATTTATCCATTGAAGAAATATCAATGGGATAAATTATTAGAAAAAGATTGTTCTGTAATTAAAGATTGGGTCGATAACAAAAAGGGCACTATATTAGAAAACTTTTCTGATACAGAAGTAATTTCCCAAAAATTATTGAAATATAATGTTAATTATCTATCAAACAAGGTATCTATTGATAAAAATATCGCAGAAGTTAGACACATTCCTACTGGATTTATGATGATACAGCGTAATGTCATTGATAAAATGTGTATAGGGTTTCCATATACAAAGTATGTTGATGACACAGGTTCATTGAACCAGGAAGAATCTAAAAACGCATATGCCTTATTTGATTGTGGTGTAGAAGACGGACATTATTTGTCAGAAGACTGGTTGTTTTGTGATCGTTGGAGAAATCTACAAGGTAATGTATTTATCGATGTAACTATTAATCTCAAACATACTGGAACCGAGACATTTGACGGATGTTATCTATCATCTATCTCTTGAAATTCATTAGTCAAGTAATGGCTCGCAGAATACAAACCCTTCTTTTTTCATAATATTCTTTATCTTCAACATGTCTTTATTATTAGGCTGTTTATTGAATTCGCTTCTTATACACGATTTCTCTTTATTATTGAATAATTGATATGTATTCATTAATTGTGTAAGGTCAGTTATATATTTTGTATTTTTTATTAACCATAAGTAAAATCCATAATGTTTTTTTTTATTGTTTTTGTTTTTGTTTACATATATAAGGTATTCGTTGTACCACCTTAATGTTTGTATTAAGTCTGTATCACGCGTTATATTATAGTCCGTTCCAGATAATACTAATATTTCTTGAAAGTGGTTAAATGGTATATCCAATTCTTTTAATATTTTGTCCATATCATAGAATAATACCGAATGGTTAATTAGACTTAAATTACGAAGTACAAATGGACAACCATATAATAGCATGTCCATGTCGTCACTTATACACCCATAAGCTATGCCACTTTTTACAAAATATACACATAAATCATCTGCTTCATACGGTGCGTCATAATAAATAACCCCATATGCATCCATTAACTCCTTTACTTTTCTTATGTCTTCCTTAGATACTCTTGTAAATTGTTGTTTCAAATGTTTCAATTGTGTATCTATATTTATTTCATCTTCATTTCCTTTTTTATTTTTTAATTCTAATAATTTGTTATATTTGTCTTCAGCCTCCTTCTTATTTTGTGAACGTTCTTTTACCAATTGTTTCTTATCTATAGGTGTTTTACCGTCAAATATAAATATGGGTTCTATTTTATACTTTTGTAATATGGATATAAATAGGTACATATTTTCCATTAATGTATCATCTGATAAGAATTGATATAAGTATATACTTGTGTCTATAACCATTCGCTTACCAGTAAAATTGCTCAGATGTTGTTTATATATTGATTTTGACGTACATTTTTCTCTCAAAACCCGATTCAAAAACTTAATTCCCATTTGATTGTTAGTGTTGTTAATTATTATGAACAAATCAATTTTCTAATAGATACATTCTGTATTGGGTTGTCTCGTAATTACAAAAAAAATACAAATGTACATTTTTTTATTTTTTATTTTTTATTTTTTATTTTTTATTTTTTATTGTTAGCTTACATTACATTCTTAATCTCACTGGCTAACTCGGATATATGTAGTTCATATTCCTTGACTTTATTTAATAGTTCTTTATTTTTTGCGATGATTTCATTAATATTTAATTCTGAAATTTGATTTTCATATTCTTTGACTTTATTTAATAAATATTCGTTCTCTGCCGCCATTTGATGAATATTCAAATCTGTACTTGTTTCTGGTAGTGGTTTATTGTTTATCTTGAATAAAAGATACCCTTTTTTTTTGTCACCATTCAGGTCACGTGTATAGAATTGTCTTTGCTTAACTCCATCATAGTATCCTCTCTGTCTAAAAGACCCGTCTGTGTTAAGTTTAGTCCTCAGATAGTTTACATTATGGTTATTATTCCAATAAGTGAAATGAATGTACGCTGATTTACCATGTAACATTTCATTGGAATCGTTCCTATCTACAAAGTCTATTCGTGATACTTTACCTAATTTCATTTCATTTTCAATGAAATCTGTGAGTTTTCTAGGATAGAATGGAGTAATTTTATCATCTCGGTTCTCTAATTGTAAGGTTTCATGTATATAAGGTATATATAAACTTTTCCAGTCATCTTCTTTTAGGTCTAAAGGTGGTATCTCTGTATGTTCGAAATTGGTTTCTTCTACCATTCGAATTGACAAGTGTGTCATGATATCCCCATTTTCCCATTGAAAACTATTCTCCATGAATAACATTACAGAAGATGGTGAAACAGTTGTAGTTGTATTATGTAGTTCATATACTGCTTGATTATTTTTATGGTGTTTTATTTCTACAATGGCCCCGAATGTTTTTATGTCATATTGTAATCTACGATTATAATTTGATTTTTGTGTTATTTTGATGTCTCCTACTTCGCCTATATTCAATATTGTTTCGAATAGTTCCTTTACCCCTTCCTCTGTAGTGTATCCTTTTGGTAAAGATGTCATTTGGTAAACAGCCCTCACGGCAGATATGTCATCTGCAATTGGACGTTCCATATTAGTGGTTGTATAGTAGATTGTTGGTTTTTCCATGGTATCGTTCATATTATGATTTTCTATTTGATTAGTGCTGTAATCGAATAGGAATTTAAATGTATTTCAATTTTACACGAAATTATCAAGAAAGATTACTCAGATATTAGAGTTTTACGGACACGCATAAGTTCAACATCTCCTCTTCTTATCTTGTTTTGTAATTCAGTATTATCTTGTAATTCCACACCTGGAATCCGTTGAATCAATTTTGCTTGTCCCGTTGCAAGTAATATTGATTTTAAGTCATCATTTTGTTTGAACTTTGCATACAATGCCTGTTCGCGCTCTAATATTCGTCTGGGTCGCGACAATGAATTATAGTCATTATCTGGTTTCTTATCAATTGAACGTATTTTTTTTTGTATTATATTTACATCTTTTGATAATTCACTATTACTATCAAGTGAAAACTCATGATATAAATCAGGGTATCCTTTCTTAAACTGGGACCCTTCGTGATAATGTTTTACTGTTAACCATTTCTTTCCATCTAATGTGAATAATGGTTCTTTTGTTGGTCTCATCCACTTATCGTCTAATTTTTGCCTCCAATGTTTATATACATCATTATTTTTTTTACTTACAGCCAATGAATTATATGCCAAATAATTGTCTCTTGATACAACATCACCATCTGCATCACCCGGCTTACTGTCAACTGATTTAATATAGAATCGTAAAATGTCACTATTATTGTATAAATCATTGTCATATACACTCGAATACATTTCGTTATCTAATAATACTCTATCGGATAGATTAAGTCTGATTATATATTCTTTAAAATCTTTATTATTTATAAATCCTCCGCCATTGTTTTCAATACATTTCTCTACTATCAAATCTTTCACCTTTTTAGGTATTTCTTCAAATTTAAAATATGTTTTTTGCCTATAAGTGACCAATGTATAATTTTCACCGGTATACCCACATAATAAGTAATATTCAGGCAGAGTTTGTTCTTCATTTAATGATATACCACATTTTAATACAGAATAGTAATCTTTTTTGTCGTACATTTCTTGGGAAAACATTATACATTTAATATTCAATTCATCTTCTATTTTTCTTAATCCCCATCCATCAAGCATAACACCGGTATTTTTCATATATTCTTTCATATCATCTATATTGTTAATATTCTCCATGAACTTAAACTCACCAAATGTGTTTATTAATTTATGTTTTTCAAGCTCTAATTCCTTGTATTCTTGTGTGATTATTTTTGCGTCTTCTATTATTTTTTGAGATTCTTGTTTATTTAACCCAGGTTTAGATGCCAACTTTTTTAGGATTGACAATTCCCTTGTTTTTTTCTTTATTTTTTCTTGGAACGTTGTTATCTCGCCATTAAATGTTTCATATAAATTGGTATACTTGTTGTATAATGCATCATCAACACCGTTATACAATATATATTCCAGTTGTTGGATATTTGTCTCTTTAACTGTTCCTTTTAATCCTTCTACTATTACATCTAAAATGCTATAAGTTCCTTTAACTTCGGCAATACTATATTCACTGTCTTGTAAATATTCATTTATCCACCATTTGTTTTTTGACGCTATGTGTAATTTATCTATTTGTTCACCTTCTTCGTTAATACCTCTATTCATTCTATCACTCTCAATATTATTTTCTACTTGCAGATGTTTTAATAATGATGCTTTGTTTATAAATGGAACATATTTTCCACGACTTAGTATGAAGTCTCCCTCTTTGTCATAAATTGTATTTTTATTAGAAGCCAATATCTCCCATATTCCTACCTTTATGGTGACTTTTTTATCACTGTATAGATAAACTACATAGTGTAACACCCCTTCATTGAGATATTTGTCTATTTCTGAACCGATTACTATATCTATCGTAATACCAAATATATTTACACTGTATATTGTATCTGTGTGAAATCCATTATCTTTTTTATACTCTGGGTCCTTGTCTGAATATTCTATTTTATCCGGGTATAGCTTTGATTTAACCATTTATTGTGTATACACTTTTGAATATTGTAAGAACCACGACTTTAAATCATTATCAGGTCTAATGAAGAAATATTCAAGTGTATGTGTCTATGTATTCTACATCTTTGACTACATAGACTAATCACAGTTTTGACATGGCTTCTACTACATCCATAAATTTGAATATACTTCGTGATGAGATCGATTTTGTATCCTTTGCTTTTAACCTTGAAAACGTTCGTAACATTTCCTTTATTTCTCTCCATCTATCATTCGAATCATCTATAAAACTACTATCACGTAATAGACACAATATTATAATATTGATGTTGTCTGATAATTCCATCATTAATGATTCATTAACTGAATTATTTACTCCATGAAATACTTTACTCAGTGCCCAGTTTAATAATTCGACCGTATCATCCTCTTTTATCATTTTATTAATATATAACCCAACAATAAGTCGGGAATAGTTCTTTCGTTTTTCATTTAGTTGTGTCATTTTACAATACTCTTCATATTCGGTTACAGGGTCTATTGTCGATACCTCATCATAGCTTGTGTAGTAATCATTTATAAAATTATCTACTAACATAACAAATGTCGGATATTTATTTACTAATTCTTTTAAACACTTTATATAAACTTCGTTATTATTTGCTTTTCCTACGATAGTTAGGTATATAGAAAATATACGTTCATAAGTACCTTCGGTATCTTCGATCTCTTCATTATCGCTTGAATCATTGTCGATTAATCCTTCTATTAAATTCATTATTGTAATGATTATTGTATCATAATTTTGATGTGTTAGTTTGTTAAATGCCAATTTTAATTCGTTATATGGTTTTTCAATTCCATTACTCTGTGACATAGGTCTACCATTGAAAACTATCTTTGTATTCCATTTGTCTTCACTATATACATTAATTATATTCGTATCTTTAGTTGTATGAATGGTATTATTCCTTACATACGTATTCGTTCGATTGTTTTTGTTGTTATTATTACTTCTAAACTTTTTTTTATTTTTTTCTTGTGTGTAGGACAATGACTTTACATACTTATCTACATCGATACTCAATCTTTTAATACTGTCCTCTACATCACTATTTAGTGTATCAAAAATGCCATTGAATAACAAGTCTTGATAATCATTCATTGTATAATATGGCATAGTGCACTTCTATAGAAATATATTACTTCCCTTTTATGTGTTTTTTGTTATTATTGGTATTGGTATTGGTTTTGGTATTGGTTTTGGTATTGGTTTTGGTTTTGGTTTTGGTTTTGGTTTTGGTTTTGGTTTTGGTTTTGGTTTTGGTATTGCGTTATTTTATGCGTATTTGTTTCCAAGATTATGTGTATATGGAATCGTTATTTGCTCAATATTTATCTACAGACAGTACTGTATCTACGGATGACAATATTTCTGTTCCTGATTTAAAGCCATTTCTATTGCCTATTCATTATTTAGAAGCTAAGTATAAGATACCGAACACTTTACATAAAGACCTCGAATTAGTGAATATTACATCATCAATAGAGCCACAAGAAGATGAAGTACGCAAGTCTGTATACGAAACAGTATTAAATCCATCTAATAAATTTGGTACAAAATTAATTCCTAAGTGGTCTGAATATTTTACAAACGATGTATTGTTTTTAACTGATACACAAGACGTCATTAAAAATGTATTTAATTCGCAATTGAAAAATGTTGTTACGAATAATGATTCAGAAAAACTTATTGAAACATGGAACATTTTTAAACGTGACCCTCATTTCCTTGAAACATATTCTTTTATTGAATGGGACCGATTTTCGGACTTCAATCGTTCAAGTTCGTTTTTACAGATACTATCCGCGCTTCATATTCTATCGCCGGTAACCAGTTTATTGTTACCTATCCTTCTTCTCTTATTTCCATTTATACTTTTAAAAATACAAAATATTCCTATTTCATTTTCCAGTTACACTACCATATTACAAAACATTGCAAAAAATCATTTTATTGGAAAATCTATACAGAGTTTCAGTACATTCTCTTTTGATAAGATTTTCTACTTTATTGTTACACTTGGATTATACATCCTACAAATATATCAAAACTTTGATGCTTGTTTCAAGTTTAAACGTAACATGGAGAGAATGCATTATTCATTGAATTATATGAAACAATTTATTAGTAGTTCAATAAAAAAAATGCAATGCTTTACTGAGATAACATCTGAATGTTCTTCATACAAACCGTTCTGTAGTGTTCTACAACAACATACTAAAGAATTAGTTTCATTGGAAATATTATTGAATGATTTACCACCATTGACTAATATATTCACACAGTTTTCACAAAATGGTTATCGACTTCGATGTATGTATGAGATATTTGAAAATAAACAGTTAGAAGAATCTCTTATATATGCTATGGGCTTCGAAGGATATTTAGATAATATTTCTCAAGTTGGTATGCTACTATATTCAAAAGTTATGAACAATGCTGAATACAATAAAGATATAACTACTATTAAAAACCAAATATATCCGCCACACATGGACGAAAACCCTGTATCTAATAATGGGACATTGGAAAAAAACATTATTATTAGCTCTCCTAACAAATCTGGGAAAACTACGTATCTAAAAGCATTTACATTGAACATTTTATTTTCACAACAATTTGGATGTGGGTTCTATGACCACGCATCTATATACCCATATACTCATATTCACACATACCTTAATATACCAGATACATCAGGGCGAGATAGTCTATTTCAAGCCGAATCCAGGCGTTGTAAAGAAATGCTTGACGAAATACAAGACAATCCGTATGAAACAGGGAACCGTCATTTTTGTATTTTTGATGAACTTTACTCTGGAACAAATCCAGAAGAAGCGATAGTTGCAGGGCAGGCTTTCATTGATTATTTATCTCGGTTTTCAAATGTTAATTTCATTCTCACTACTCATTATTTTAAAATATGCTCAAACTGTAAATCACGTGACCGTATTCAAAATTATAAAATGAACGTAGTGGTAGATGACAATGGGGATTTTACATATACATACAAAATCAAAAAGGGTATTTCAAGGATTAAAGGTGGGATTAAAGTTCTCAAGGATCTGGGGTATCCTCAAGCTATACTTGATTCTTTCAAAACATTGTAAAATTTATTTTTTTACCATTATTATCTGTTCTGGGTCTTTATCCATTGATAGTACATACTTTTGTTTATTGTTTAACGGCATTGTACTGATTTTTTTGCTGAATATTTCTTTAACTATGTCACCCATATCCTTTACAAGGTTATAATGTCGGTTACTGTTTATAGAACCATAATTTGACACTATATAACACATTGACCCTTCTGATTTTAATACATGAAAACATAGCTCTACTGTTGGTCTCCAGTATTTGTTTAACCAATCATCATATGTTTTGTATTTTATGATACTTTGATTATTGCTTGGATATTTCTCCAAATCATAATAAGGAGGACTGAAAAAAACCAAATCGAAATGTTCATTGTATTTATCCATGAACGTTTTATCTTCTAACAACTTTTCGGAAGGCATACAGTATATGTCTGTTATTACGTCTCTATAATATCTATTTATAAAATCAGTTGTCTTCTTACACACTTTCGGAATTACATCAGTACCTACGTACTCGTTTACCCCAGATTCGAGTAATCCATATGCGTATGAAGACCACCCTAATGTAGGAGTAAAAACTTTTGTTGCATTGAATTTTCGCTTATTCAATGAATAAGGCACATATGGATTCATTATAGATGCTCTGAAATAAAATGATGATAGTACACTTCCAAATCTACCTCCTTGGACTCCAATATTTATATTATTTCTATCCATCTTTCCAATCGATGATGGAGATAACAGTTTGTAATGTATTATTTTGTTCTCGAATAAATCAATAACTGTATTTAAATATGTTGGAATATTTGGAAGTCCTGATTCTGTTTTTTGTAATATTTCTTTCAAATACATATTTCGTATCGGGTTTTTTAATAATGGGTTTGTATTATTATTTATATCTTTCAAATACATAGGTTGATATATCTCATTGAAATACATTTTTTCTTCATTTACGTGTAAAGACATCTTATAAAATCGTGTCAAATACTCTTTTCTATTATCGATTTCATTCCACAATATTAAAAAATCATTCATTGATATATTTTTTCTCTTCATATATTCATTTATTGGTTCTAATTTATTAGGGGTTCGAACAAGCCCTTCTTTTAGATAAGAAGACAAATCATATTCTCTGGTGAAACCTGATAAAAATGATTTTAGCGTAATGTACATGCTATTCTAATATATCATGCTATTTTTGTTCAAAAAATAGCGTTCTAAATGTCAAAATACAACTATTGGTTGAAAGGTACTTGATTTTTATCTTACGATTTTTACCTATTGATATTAGTTATTCTTGTAACTTATATATGAATTCTCCTATTTTACGACGGTTAGAACAGATTTTTTCTATTTTTACCCCTGTAGATCTATATAATTCAAGTAAATATGACAAAATATCTATTTTTTATATAGTAATTTCTTCATTTTTTGATGAAAAAATGCTTAATTCTCACCTATTGATATTAGTTATTCTTGTAACTTATATACGACTTTTCCTATTTTATGATGGTTAGAAAAAATGTGCGATTTTTACCCCTATAGATCTATATAATTCAAGTAAATATGACAAAATATCTATTTTTTATATAGTAATTTCTTCATTTTTGATGAAAAAAGTTAAAAATTTCAAAAACCTTTTTCAAACTTTTTCATTTTGGACATTTTTCAGAATGTCCATTTTTTTTTTTTTCAAAAAAGTTTTTGGAAATTTTAACTTTTTTCCCAAAAATACGTTTCACATTGAAATGCTTTGAAAACCAAAAATAACGATAAAATAATGACTGCGTAAAAAAAAACTAAAAAATAGGACAAATTGTGTAGTAAAAAATACTACATATTTGTCCTAAATGTAGTATTTTTAATGTCCTGTGAGAAAGTAATTATAATTATATAAAACCCATATATAATATGCCGTGTAAAATAAAAAACATATTTCAAAAAAACAATTTAGGATTTTTGTAATATTAAAATACTACAGTTAGTTATAGGGATATGAAATATAAATGTGATCATTGTAATTATGAAACAAATTATGTTAAAGATTATAATAAGCATATTCGTACAAAGAAACATCAGTATACCAGCAAAATACATTCTAAACAAATGTTTATATGTCTATGTGGTAAGCAATATAAGCATCATTCAAGTTTATATAATCATAGGAAAACGTGCACAGTGCATAATTCAAGCAATGTGAATAATCCAAACAATGTGAATAATCCAAACAATGTGAATAATCCAAACAGTGTGAATAATCCAAACAGTGTGAATAATCCAAGCAATGTGAATAATCCAAATAGGGTAGATACAGATAAACAACCCGAATTACAATCTTCAACGAGTGATTCTATATTAGTAATGTCATTATTGAAAGATAATAACGATTTTAAGAGTATACTATTAGAACAATCTAATCATATGAAACAAGTACAACTTGAAAATAATGAATTACAGAAGCAGTTAATTGACACAATAAAACAATATAAGACGATTACTACGAATACTACAAATAATATAACTAATAATAATCAACGATTCAATTTAAACTTCTTTTTGAATGAACAATGTAAAGATGCTATGAATATGGATGAGTTTATCCAGTCTTTACAGTTAGAGATATCAGATATAGAGGAAACTGGACGATTAGGATATGTACAAGGGATATCTCGTATTTTTATGAACAAGTTAAGTGAATTGGATATGTATAGTCGTCCTTTGCATTGTACTGATTTAAAACGAGAAACACTGTATATTAAAGAAGATAATCGTTGGGAAAAGGATAATGAAAATAAAGATAAGCTTAAATGCATAGTGGAAAGGGTTGCTCATCGGAATCATGACCTATTACCAGAATGGCAGTACAATAATCCTAAGCATTCAGTTATAAACACGCCAGAATGTGATCAGTTTATGAACATCGCATGTAATGTATTAGGTGGAGGTAACAATGAAGAGACATCGAAATTTAGTCAACGAATAATGCGAAATATACTAAAGGAAGTAACATTGGATAAGTGTGTTCTTGGTTGATGATAATTTTGTAGTAAAACATAACTTATATGTAAGTTATGTTTTTGAATAGGGTATGAGTATTGTCTTTATGGAGTAAGGTTGGGTTTAGATTCCTTCACATTGTTTGTCCTTGTTTCACACATTAGTTCGTATCCACGAACTCCTTTAATATTCAATGATTTGAATTTGTGATTTTGTTCGGTTGAGCTAACCAAATCAAATTGAACGTATTCACCTTGAACCAGGTATTTGTATTGAGAGTCATTTACTACAATAGAAGAAAAGTGAGCAAAAATGTCTTTATCTTTATGCTCTCCTTCGCATACAGTAATAAAGCCATATCCAGACTTATTATTGAACCATTTCACGCGACCTAATAAATCGGGTTGATTAAATTGAGTTGTATCTATGGCAGTATCAGTCATCTTATATATCATAGTTAACAAAAAGCTGTTTATATCATTTTGCACTATACAAATATTTGTTGTATAGTTTCATAATCTGGTCGTATCGTATAGCCAATATTATATACATATTCAAGATATTTGAACAAGTTAATTGGAATGTTGTCTATTTTTTCTATTTCATCCCATCGTTTGTTTGTACGATACCATTTATTCAATGGATGATTTATAAATGTAGGTTGATATTGCTTGGGGTTATCGAATAATGGTGGTTCATCCCATGGTGTTGTACCTTCTAATATATAAAAATAAATGTATCCGAGTGATAGAATATCGTCTCGTCTACTGTACGTGTTTCCATCCATAACAAAATAGCTTGCGTATGTACGATTACCTATAATATGTTCCTTATAATCATTTTCAATATGACTCTGATTATCATCAACATAAAAATTTGATAAACCGAAGTCTATCAAAAACAATTCATTATTTGCTACCATGAAATTTTCTGGTTTAAGGTCTCTGTGTAGCACAAAATTAGAATGAATATAACGTATCATATTTATCATCTGTATGAATAACTTGTTTTTTTGTTGTAAATTAAGAATAGTTTCTTGTAAATAGAGACCCAAATCACAATCATATAGCTGCATTACACAACACCTATGTAGTTTGTCAATACCAAACCAGTATATTTGTGGTACAAAATGACAACCTTCTTTATACAAATATTGAAGAATTTTACATTCGTGTGGTAGTAACGTATATGGTTGGTCTATTAACTCCATTTTACAAGCGATGGGATATTTTTTTCGTTTATGTATACCTTTAAATACTTGACTGAATTGGCCCTCTCCAATTATCTCATCTAATTTATATTTATTCATGATATTATGTTAGCATAATTTACGTTTATTTCAGTTTTACGTTTTGATATATTTATGCGAATTAGAATATTCAAAGGTGTACGTAAACCGACATAAAGCCTGTCTAATGTGTTGTAGTATAGCAAATGGTAATAGATTGGGATACAGTTCATGATGCACCTGAATTCTCGCTCTGTGTAAAAGGGCAAACAATAGAAGGTAAGATAGTGTCTGTATATGACGGAGATACAGTGAAAATAATTTTTCCACTGAATGAAGTTCTATACAAATGGAACTGTAGATTGGCAGGTATCGATACACCTGAATTGCGAACATCGTGTCAAGATGAAAAATCATATGGATACATTGTAAGGGATGTACTGCGAGATAAAGTATTGAACAAAGTAATACAAGCAAAGTGTGGCGAACTTGATAAATATGGACGTCTCTTAGTTGAGATACATATAGGTAATGAAAATATCAACCAATGGTTGATAGATAGCAAGTATGCGTTTCCATATAACGGTGGTACAAAGAAATCGTGGAAAGAATACCTCGAAAATAAAAATAATTTGGAAAATTGATATTTATTATGAAACTATAGTACAGATACAGACAAAATTCTAAATGGAAAAAAACATCAATGATTTAATGCGGACAGCACAAAAAGACCCATCTCTATACTCCAATATAAACATACAAGAAATCATTGAATCTGTAAATAAAGAAAGATATAATTACATCAATGAGATGTCTGCATATGACATACAACAAGAGGTATATACCGTATTAAATGATAACAATGTAGAGAAGATAAGTGAGTACACAGAAAAGTTATTATCATATAGATACATAGATAGCCTGAACGAACTACAAAGTGGTAAATTTATAAGATGGATTCGGAAGAGAGACCAAACGTTAACAAATGGCAATATTTTAGTGAATGTTGAATTTACAAACGATAGAACATTATTACTTCTAAAAAGTCCAAGTAATAGGTTCATACGCATAAAATGGGATGAGTGTATAGTTTTTCAAATATTGACACCAGAAGAGCAATTAATATTAACAACTAATCAATACATTCAAGAAGATGAACGATAAATATGTGAGATGTTAGTAACTTTTCCTTGTAAATCTTAAGTGTAATGATTGTTTCTTCTTTCTTGTGTTCTTTGACATTTGTTGCAGATAAAAGAATTCTTTTACATGGTACATAATTTTTCCAGCTACCTTTTTATCCCAAGCTTCTTTGTCTATGCGATAAACTATAGGTAATACGCTATCATTATGCAAAAAATGAAATTGTAAGTAGGTATTAAGCATATCTTTTTTTACGTTATCCCAACTATCAAGTAATTTAGATACAATAAAACGATGAATAATATCATTACTACTTAATGTATGGTGATACGAAGAAGGTTGTATGTAATAAACATATGTGTGGTCCATTTTTGAAAAATAAGTATTATCTATAAAGCATATTTCAGTAGTGCTTGGTAACATTACACATTTAATCAAATCAGAATGGGTTTTAGTGACCCCATTATTGAGTACACATATCTCATTATTGTTCATTTTGAAAGCGTATATAATTTTGTCAAAAAAATCATTCAACGCATTAATTTTATACTGAAAATACTTACACATCAACTGTATCCAAATAATAGAATTTTTATTTTTAGTGTATAAATAAATTCCTTTACACGTATTATTCGTCTTTTGAAGATAGACATACTCCAGTATAGGATATATATGCGTTCGTACAAATTCTGGATACAAGTCTAACACACTATTAAATGGAAATGGGTCATGTGATTTTTGAAACCCTTGTAATGCAGTCCATAAAGTATGGAATTCTTGAAACGACCCTAATGTTTCATCTAAATCAAACACGACAACACGCCCTCGTTTTTTCGGTCTATTGTTAGTAAAATAATTGCCTTTGTATAACTTTAGATAAGGAATATTATCGGACTTATATTTTTTTACAATTGATTTATTCATTCATATATACATATGTTTTAGATATGAATGAATACAAATATTTACACTTTATGCTTTTTTACCTGTAGAACCAAACCCATTACTACCTCGTGTAGTATCCGCAAGTTCATCTTCTTCCATAGTAATTACATAAATTGGACATAATGTTGGATGACATATCTGTACGAGACGGGTCCCATTTTCAACGAAATGACTGTTTGACTGTCCAAATTTTAACCAACGGAAAGCCCCTTTTATATTCCCACGATAACCTGAATCAATAACACCAGTATGATTAGCTAACATAAGAGGTTCATTGCAAATACTTGAACGGGCGTATAAACACAACGCACTATTCATAAAATGCTCTCTATCAACAATATAGTAAAGCATTTCTGCTTTGACTTTGAAATCAATGATTTGTGTCTCGAACGGTTTATCAAATACGACATCATCCGGAACTATAAGGTCAAATCCCGAATCCGGAAAACGCTCATTCAAAGCTTGATTATTGTGTTGTTCGATGCGTGGTTGATATATTTTTTTTAATTCAGGGTCATTAATATATAGTTTTAATATGCCAAAATGGTAATTTGTTCCAGTCGTATGATTAAATAATTTTTTACAAATATTTCTGACGTTCGTTTCAGCAACTTGACTCATAATTTATGTATCTAATAATATGACATATATTACATTTAAGTGTTTTTGTAAATTGTTTTACAATTTATCATTTTTATACTGCTTCCACGACAATTGCTTACCTGTATTAGGTGAGGGTGTATCTGTATTGTGTATTTCATCTAATTTATCCATACGTTTCGTCGCACTATCAATGTAAAGTTCTTTCAATACTTTACCACACATAACTGAACCTTCGTGTTGGTCAACTTTTTCATCTTCAATCAACTTTAAAATAACAAGTAATTTTGTCATTATAGTGAAATCTAACTCTCTTTTCATAAGCTTATTGAAAATGTCAGTATAATTCGTATACAGGAACGGACATTCGTTAATACACAATTCTTCAAACGCATTTGGATCAGCTAACATTAATTCAATATTAGCCTGCTGTAACGTGTCTATTTTACGAACATCATCACGTATCAATGTGCTATGTTTTAACCTACGAATATTTCCGGTGTTATCTTCACATTCAGATTCATTAATGAGTCTCTTCAAATGAATACGTTCATTATCAGATAATGTAGACATTCTAATACATTGAATACAGGATTACCATTTATATTGATTGAATTAAAAATATTTAGTGATGTAGAAAAAATGTTTTCTCATAACAATGTATACAACTATGAAGTCTCGTATTATGTTACCTATAATTTTAGGTCTATTAGTGATATTAATTATTTCAACAACAATGCCTTGTTCTGCATACACCCCATACATAGATGACAGTATATCTAAAAATGCGTCTCCTGTGGAAGCTTTTAATGATAGATTAAGTTACACAAATAACGATAAGACAACCGACTTTGATGATAGACATTCAATTGAAGGTATTACAAAAGGTTGTAAAAAAGTGTATGGATTTGACGGACTATTTTGTAACCCAGAAAACGTTGATAAATCATTGGATATATACGCAACAGCACAAGGTAAATTAGATTGCAATGGTTCAGGTCTAACAAATTCTAAAGGTAGTCTATGCTTAGACAATAATCAAAAAAAAATGCTACAAACACGAGGTGGTAACAATAAAGTATCCGATGCTGAAATAGGATAATTGTAATTTAGTTGTTTTACTTCGTGGTGTAATCAAGTGTATGTCGTGTAACACTTACAACAATATACAATTTTATGTGTTTTTTCAATATCAACGTCAATAAAATCATTAATATATTCATGTTTACAATTATTTTTTATATAATTGCGAATGCTTTGTAATATTGTAGTATAATTACCTTTTCTATGGTGTTCTGGTAGCGATTCTAATAAATTAGATACGGTATTCATTATTTCAATATCATATTGGGGTTTACTATTATCCATGTTATGATTACAATTAGTAAATATGTATAACTACAATCAAAACAGTTTAAGTTATTTACCAGTCATTTTTACTTTGTATTTGCATATAACAAAAAAATACACATATAACAATTGTATAGACAAATGGATTGAGAATTGAGTTTAGATATACATAGCAAGTAAACTTTGGTTTTGTTTCTCGTCGTTTCGAATTAGCTTATCAACAATAGTTTCTGTTATTGTCATCGGAAAGTGTACTTCAATTTGTAAGTCTTCATTGAACAACTTTGTTTCGGTCTTCATAAGGCGATATAAATTCAGTTTAGTATATATTATTTCCAAACATCGTTTTAAATTACGGACGCCACTTTCTTTTTTCGTTAAATGGTCTTTAGATACAATATACTTAATAGTTTCGTCTGGGATAATAATATCTTCTTTATTAAAATTCACTTGTTCGCAAATCTTTGGAAGTAAATAATTATGTGCGATGGTTACTTTTTCGTTAATGTCATAACCTTTAGTTTGAATACAATACATTCTATCCTTTAATATATTGTTTACACGACTTTCATCATTGTAACTAAAGATGAATAAACATTTACTTAAATCGAAATCCACCTCGGAGAAGTATTTGTCGTGAAACTGATTATTCTGCGTAGTATCAGTTAGATGGGTAAGAATTCCCGTAATTTCCTCGCCCTTAGGTGTGTCACTAATTTTATCTAATTCATCGAAATAAATTACAGGGTTCATACATTTGCTATTCATTAATATCTGTACTATTTTTCCCCATACACTTCCTTCATATGTATATGAATGCCCTTCTAAGAAGCTTGCATCACCGGTCCCACCTAATGCAATGAAATCAAAGTCTCGGCCTAATATCTGACTAATGCCCTCTTTAACAAGTGTAGTTTTGCCTGTTCCCATAGGTCCTTTAATAGCAATAGCGGTACCCATAGCAGAAGGATTTGAAATCCATTGTCCAACCATTTGCATGATTTGCATTTTAGCATCATTAAGCCCATAAACACATTTATCAAGAGTATCATATGAGTTTTTCATGAATTCATAACACTTATCAGGTCCATCTTCCATTTTGATAGAAAGTTGTTTGTAAATACCAAATGGGATTTTCATAAAAGCATCAACCCAATTCTTTATTTTGAAGTATTCTCCATCAGTGGGTTCCATATTTTTTAACATACTCAACTTCTGTAATGCAATAGTCTTGAATTTTGGTGGTATTTTTGTATCTAATAAACGTAACCTATACGGTTTATCACTAATAGTACTCTTATTTATCTCCTTCAATTCACGCATGGCCTGTAACTGTTCTTTATTAGACAACTTTTTCTTAAAATACTCGACTTCGTTTAACTGTTTTTTATCGGTGTGAATAAGGGAATGATAAGTCTTAGTATTTTGCGTTCTGGCTTTTTTTACAAGTTTCTTAATCGAATCATTCATAGTAACAAGCATCTTCTTCATTACCTTGTTTTTCTTATCTTTACACAGTTGTTCTACCAGATGTTTCTTAGTACTAACTAAGTCTAAATATTCTTGTTCAACATCTGTTATAACTTCGACTTCCTCATCCGATTTTTTTACATCGGTGTTTTTTTTCTGTTTTTTCTTCTTATCAGAGGTAGTAACATAGTTTTCTTTCATAAACATTGCTTCGTCATCGCTATTTAGATCAACATCGTCGTCATCGTCGTTATATTCATTATCACTTTCTTCATCCTGACCACCGCCTATCTGAAAAACAAAGTTCATAGGAAGTTCGTCGTCGTCATCATCCAATATGTATTCACTATCATCTGAATCAGATTCATCATATTTATTTCTTTCTTTTTTATCCTTCTTGACTTTTTTAACTTTTTTATCCTTTTTATCCTTTTTATCCTTTTTATCCTTTTTATCCTTTTTATCCTTTTTATCCTTCCTATCCTTCTTGACCTTTTTATTTGTTTGTCCCTTATTATTTACATGTGTGTTTTTTACTTTTTTTGTCACATCACTCTTACTTCTTTCACGACTCTCTTCATTTCTGGATTTCCTGGATTCATTATTGCGAAGAGTTTGTTTCTTCTTGAAATATTCACTTGGAAATAAATCTGCGATTAATTCTTGTACCTCTTTACGTGTAATATCACTTCCATATAGTTCATCATCATCCCCATCGCTTTCATATGTACGTTTTGCTTGTCTTTTATAACGACGGTAATAGTCACTTGATTCATCGTCTTCTTCACTTGATTCATCGTCTTCTTCACTTGATTCATCGAGTTCTTCACTTGATTCATCGAGTTCTTCATCGAGTTCTTCATCGTCTTCTTCACTTGATTCATCGAGTTCTTCATCGTCGTCTTCACTTGATTCATCGAGTTCTTCATCGTCGTCTTCACTTGATTCATCGAGTTCTTCATCGTCGTCTTCACCTTCTACACTTGATTCAACGAGTTCTTCATTGTCTTCTTCACTTGTTTCAATGTCACTGCTATTATATTCATTTCTTTCATGTTTATTTTTTGTATGTTTATTTTTTGTATGTTTATGTTTGTGTTTGGTATCACGACGACGTCGTTTAGGATAGACATCATAATCTTCCTCATTTGAACTGGTAAATTCAACAGTAGAATCACTTGAATCCGAATGATATGTCGTGTTGTTTCTTTCTCTATTGTTTTTGGTTGTCATGTTTATAGATATCTATATTGGTGTAATACATAAATAGTGCTGGTTATATTTCAATTTTACTGAATACGTAAAATTGAATATAAAAAATGTGGTTTATATAGTATAGTAGTTATATGCAATCTAATAAAATGAACCAACATAATTTCAAACCCGCTTCAAAAATAATTGGTGTTCAGTTTAGTATGCTGTCTGCTGATGAAATACGAAAATCGTCAGTATTAGAAGTGACAACAAGTGAAACATATAAGAATAATAAACCCGTTATAGGTGGTTTATTTGATCCACGAATGGGGGTATTAGAACCAGGATTAATTTGCCCAACTGATGGTCACACATATATTGACACACCCGGATATTTTGGTCACATAGAGTTAGCGCGTCCAGTGTTCTTTATGCAGCACATAAAAGAGATAAAAAAGATATGCCAAATGATATGCTTTCGTTGTAGTCATTTATTAATTGATAAAGAACAACATTCACACGTAATAAACATGAACTCGACAGACAGATGGGATTACGTTTTTAAAGAATGTTCAAAAGTAAAAAGATGCGGTAATTCAACAAATGATGGATGCGGATGTAAACAACCAAATAATGTCAAATTAGTGGATATGGCAACACTAATCGGTGAGTGGGAGGCTGAAGGAGTAAAAGTATTTAAGCAATTAACACCTGAGGTATTATTGAATAATTTCCGTAGAATACCTGATGATGACATTTCATTCATGGGATTTAGTCCGTTATGGTCACGTCCTGAATGGATGATATGCCAAGTTCTACCGGTTCCCCCACCTGCGGTTAGACCATCCGTAAAACATGACGCACAACAACGAAGTGAAGATGATTTAACCCACATATACACACATATAATTCGTACAAATAATGATCTGAAAGAAAAGATAGAAAATAATGTATCACCAAATGTAATTGAAAAAGAGATGGAAAATTTACAATATTTTATAGCAATGGTAGTAAACAATAAAATAAAAGGAGCAGATCCGTTAGCTCAGAGGTCAGGTCGCCCATACAATTGTATTACAGGAAGATTAAATAGCAAACAAGGTAGAATTCGAGGTAATTTAATGGGAAAACGTGTTGATTTTAGTGCGCGTTCAGTTATTACCGGTGACCCAAATTTATCAATTCGTCAATTAGGGGTTCCAATGAAGATAGCATTAAATATCACAAAACCTGTGCGTGTAAACGAACGAAATAAAGACTTCTTGTCAAAACTATTAGAAAATGGACCAGACATTTATCCAGGGTCACGTATATTAGAAAGAAGGAATGGTGAAAAAATTTCATTGCGATATGTTGATCGTAGGTCAGTTAGATTAGAATTAGGAGATACACTTCATAGACATATGATGGACGGGGATGCCGTCCTATTTAATAGACAACCAAGTCTACACAGAATGAGTATGATGTGTCACATAGTAAAGGTAATGAAAAAAGGTGACACTTTTCGTATGAATGTAGGGGACACCGCCCCATATAATGCAGATTTTGATGGTGATGAAATGAACATGCATATGCCACAGAGTATATTAGCAGAGACTGAGTTGAAGCAATTAGCCGCAATTCCGTATCAGATAATAAGTCCAGCGTCAAGTTCACCTATAATAGGTATATTCCAGGATTCATTGTTAGGTAGCTACAGATTCACGCGAAATGATATTAAATTAACACCCCGTGATGCTATGAACTTACTAATGATGTATCCAAAGGTTAACTTAGATAAATTTCATGACTCCATTGAGAAAGGAAAAATTTCAAGTTTTGATATATTAAGTCAAATATTAGCTCCAATTACATTAAAATATAATAATTCATTATTTAGTGAATGCGAGGATAAGAGTACATCAAACAATGTATTAGAAATAAGAAATGGCAAATACATTCGTGGTCAAATTGAAAAGTCCATTTTCAAATCAGGGACGAAAGGAATAATCCATCGTATCAATAATGACTTTGGAAGTATACCAGCATCAGATTTTATTGATGATTTACAAAACATCGTAACTGAATACATGAAGACAAGTTCATTTAGTGTCGGAATAAGTGATTTGATCGCAAATAAGAAAACACAAACTAAGATAATGGAAACAATCAGGGATCAAAAGAATGAAGTCCAGTCATTAATAGAAAAGGTAAAATTAGGAACATTTGAAAACAATACATCAAATAGCAATCGAATGCAATTTGAAACACACGTAAATAATATTCTTAATGAGGCTATTAACAAGACAGGTAAGATTGGTAGAGACTCTCTTAGTAAGTCGAATAGGTTCTTAATGATAGTAAATTCTGGGTCTAAAGGGACTTTAATTAACATATCTCAAATGATATCTTCATTGGGGCAATCAAGTATTGATGGTAAAAGAGTACCATATGGATTCAATAACCGAACACTACCTCATTATAATAAGTTTGACGATACACCATCCGCACGTGGATTTGTAGAGAATTCATACATATCTGGACTGACTGCCCCCGAATTGTTCTTCCACGCAATGGGTGGTCGCATTGGTCTGATAGATACAGCAGTTAAGACATCACAAACTGGTTACATACAACGCAGATTGATTAAAGGATTAGAAGATTTAAAAGTAGAATATGATATGACTGTACGCAACAACAAACAAAAAATTATTCAATTCAGTTATGGAGACGACGGGTTTGATTCTACACGAATCGAAACACAAAATATAGGTTTATCAGAAATGAGCATAGAAGAGATTTATCTAATGTATGATATTGTAGGAATAAACGATGAGAAAGGGAAAACAATAAATGTCTATAGCAAAAATGCACATAATCGTATGAAGCGTCAGATAGAAAAAACGAAGGAAACGTGTAGACAGTATACATATAAAATGATTAATGCCCGTAAAGGATTAATAGATAATGTATTCAAAAATAAGAATGAAACGCGTATAAAAATGCCAATAGCATTTTCGTATATGATCACAAATATTCAAGAACAATTAAAAATAACAGGTAATTCCACAATTGATATAACGCCGCTCGAAGCGTTCCAACTTATAGAGTCTTACTATAATCAGTTAAATCAAATAACATTTTGCAAACCAACCGAACTATTTGAAACAATGTATTACTATCATTTGAATCCAAAAAAGTTATTAGTACAAAAGCGGTTTCATAAGGCAGCGTTGATATTATTATTAGAAAATATAGTATTGAGATATAAGCAATCAGTAGTCCATCCTGGAGAGATGGTAGGTGTAATAGCAGGTCAATCTATTGGAGAACCAACAACACAATTAACATTAAATACGTTTCATTTAGCGGGTGTAGCAAGTAAATCTAATGTTACACGTGGAGTCCCACGTATTGAAGAAATTTTACGATTAACAAAAAACCCAAAAAATGAATCAATGACAGTGTTTTTGAAACCGAATGAAGAAGCCGACCAAGATAAATGTATTCATTACTCGAAAATGTTAGACCATACGAAACTAATAAATGTAGTAAGTTCGGTTCAAATATGTTTCGACCCAAACGATGATTCAACAAAGATTATAGAAGACATTCCAATGTTAAAACAATATTATGACTTTGAAAAGATGGTATTCGCGTGTTCTTCAGATGAAGGAATTAATAACACGGCAAGTGAAACATCTAAATCAAAATGGATAATTCGCATGACGATGGATGCAGAACAAATGTTGGATAAGAATATAACTATGGACGACGTAGAATACGCAATATCTGAAAGTGTTTTTGGTTCAAATGTAACGTGTATTTATTCTGACTATAACGACGATAATCTTATATTCCGTATTAGAATGAATACAATAAAAGACAAAACAAAAGGGACTTGTATACCAAAATCATTGGACCAATCTGACGAAATATACATGTTACGTAGCTTCCAAGATAACATGTTACATAATATTGTACTAAGAGGAGTTCCGGGAATACAAAACGTTCAACCATTAAAGAAACCAAATATGATAGTTCAAGATGATGGAGAGTATAAAGCAAAAGATATCTGGACGTTGAGCTCAAGTGGTTCGAACTTAATAGATACATTATCATTAGATTACATCGATGCTAATCGAACTATATCAGATAACATTCGTGATGTACACAATGTACTTGGAATAGAAGCAACACGACAATTAATACATGACGAAATCATTGAGGTGATGTCTGCAAGTGGTGTGAGTATAAATTATCATCACCTGAGTTTGTTATGCGATAGAATGACATCAAACACTGAATTGGTTCCAATATTCCGTTCAGGAATATTAGGCGATGATATAGGCCCTATATCTAAGTGTACATTTGAGGTCCAAACAGATGTATTGTTACAGGCATCGAGACACGCCGATTTTGACCATATGCGTGGTGTGTCGGCAAGTGTTATGATGGGTCAAACAGGGTCATTTGGAACAGGAACATCACAATTGATATTAGATGTAGACCAAATGTCATCTTTAGATGATGTGATTAGTGATTACCGTAAAGAAGAAGAAGATATAAAAGAGTTATTTGAGGGTTTAGAAAATACAACGAATACGTGTGGTTTAAACCGCATTGAAATAAACAATAATATCGACTCTATCATAAGGAACAATACTGATAGTAACGTTTGTAACAAAGATGACGAATATGACATGGGATTCTAATCGATACAATACACAATCAAAAAAAATAATGTTTTCTTAGTGAACAATATTTTTTACACCATCTGAGTTTTACAATGTAACGTGTGTGTTCCTCTTACCATTCATTTGGAAGAGAGATATAGATTCCTTAGGTAGAGTTTGATCAAGGACAGGTTGTACACTATCATATTGTGTATATTTCACATAATTATTTACAGTTTCGTGAATAGGTTTAAGTGTGTCAAAGTATTCTTTATTTATATTTGACTGTAACAAAAATAGCTCATTATTATTGATCTCATAGTCAACCGAATCAGTAAATGTATATTCCCTTGGATACAACATATACATACGAATACGGCTATTACGAACCAATTCATCCGCAAGTTTTGTATAATAATATGTCTCATTATTAGGAAAGTTGGCATCTTCTCCATTAACTAAGTTTTTGCTTGGAATTAACAATTTAGCTATGTCATTGTCAATACTACAATATGTAAGGTCAGATGTATTTTTATTGCAATGAAAATGTTGTATATCAGAAAGCATTTTATATGAGTTATCGTCTACATCTAAACTAAAGTCAACAAAAGGCTGAATTAACTCCCGTAATAGTGTAATTATGTATGAAAGTTTAAGTTGGTAGTATAAATTAGAATTAGATACGTGTTGTTTTATTTTATTTAGATATTGAATATTCTTATAATCAGCTAATCTGGTACGACAAATACTGCGAAAACTTTTATAGAAGAAATCCTCAATTTGCATTTTGGATATAATTGTTCCTGTTGTAGGTTCATCAACATTTAAAGATGTTTTGGATTCAACATCAATGAATTCACTTGGTTTACTTACATTAGAAACATTAAATGTGCCAATATTAGTATATTCCGTGTTCTCTTCAATGGTTTCGTTTAACTCAGGCGTTACTAAAATAACCTGATTTGTTTCACTAATAATGCCTATCACCATTTTATCTTGAATCATTTTTAACATAGGAGAACATAAGATAGTTGGGTCAGACTGTTTGAGTTCATTTAAATAATCCATTGTAGCTGTATACGAATGAATAAAACTGTTGTCTAATGATTCAATGAATATAGTATCTATACCAGGCATATTATACGATGGTGCAGTAGGAAGATAATATGATTGTCCATCATTATTTTTGTTTACGAGTAACGCAATTATTTTGCCTTGGTAATTAGATACCTGTTTTTTTACAAACGAGTAATCTGTGTTCAGCAATTTTGAAACAATTTTATTAGCATAGAGATTACTCTTATAAATGTACTCAGGTTTAGAAGGAATTGACCTACAAATATTTGTTTCTTGGGTTTGTATCCCCTGTAATAATGTAATTACATTCTCTACATCACCTTGTAAATTGTCATCAAATGTTGATACATTGTCTATAGAGAAATTAGATTGTTTGATAACATTTTGTTTTTTATGGTGTTGTTGTAAATAAATAGGTTCATAATAATTACCTTGTTTTACAACAAAAAATGTAGATTTAGAACTATCAAATAAAGAATCAGTGGTTGAAACAGGGCATATTATATCTATACTATCTGTAATATCATGATGTTTCAATTCAAATATAATTAGGTTCATTCCATTAGGGAAAAGGTGATACAATTGTGAAGCGTCCTTTTTCTTGGTAAATATTTCCCATAAGTAAGTGTGGTCAATAAAGGAATCTGGGTCCGACAGATACTGTTTGAAGTTATGCAAAGACTTATCAACTAATTTGTGGTATTGACTATTTTCTTCATCATTTATGTTTAAAATAGAGTTATCAACTTCATTGTTATTACCACGAAAAGCCGATATTAAATTACCATTTTGATACATTATAAAATCATCTCGTGTAATACTTTCAATAATTTTATTTCTGAATTCAGTCAATGTTAATTTGGATTTCACATTTGTTATAAATTGATGAATACTTGCCATACATGCTAAAAATGATTGATTACCACTGATTTCAACACCATAACGAAGTAAAGCATATGTATTAGGTAGTAACAAAGTAGTGTTCTTTTTCTGTAATTTTTTTGTATAATCCAAATTAAACAACATACGTATACTATTTGGCAATAAACCACTTCTATTTTCATCTAATGGAAATTTTTCAGGGCCTAAAATATTAGCCATTAATGGTGCAGCTTCATACTGAACTCGTTTAGCTGGGATAGCATCGTCTTTACTATATACTGGTACATCCGTGTCGTTTTCTGAAATACCACATTCATTACGTCGTTTAACGTTATTTGTTTTATTCCATTTGTCAAAACAACAAGGAACACATTTATTTGGATGGTTTCCTTCTTTCAAAAATCCGGGTACTTGTTGATCTTTGGTGTACAACTCTATTGAATTGTCATTACCTTCTTCATCATTACATTGTCCTTCATCGATCTGTTCTTTGGTAATAGGAGAGTTTGTCTTAATACACCAGTATTTAGGGCATATATACCAATATTTTTTCTTTGGGTCAGAACCATAACGGATAGCATGACTGTATGCATCCCGGTATTCTGTATCAATTGATTGTTTTTCTTCATCGGTTAATATTATAGGTTGTCGACCATCGACCGAAGGACAAGACCTTGAATATGCATTGAATGAACCATCATCTTTTTTTATGAATAATGACGGGTCAAATCGTTCTCTTCGGTTAGTATTCAAGCGTATAACGTTCTTTTTTATTAGTTTTTTATTTACAGTGTCTGAGTCAGTTTGTTTACTCTGTTTAGATATTGAACGTTTTTTCATTTTACTATAACCACCAGATTTAGTGTTAACTTCATCTTCATCTTCATCTTCATCTTCATCTTCATCTTCATCTTCATCTTCATCTTCATCTTCATCTTCATCTTCATCACTAAACAATAGCCCATCTTCATCACTAACATAACTATCATCATCATCATTATTATCACCTACATCAACAGTCTTTGCATTTGTAATAATGTGTTTGTTCATTTCTACTACTTCATTTTTTTTAAATGGGGAACAAGTAGTCAATAAATCATTATGTTCTGACGAGTTATGATTCTGTGCTACTTCCATTAAACTGGAAATATACATATTTAATACTTGTAAATAAGAAATATGATGGACATTTTGAACGTTCACTATAATAACGTTTTCTATATCATCTATATCAATCAATGTGGGGAATCCAGGATGTTGTACTGATTTGATGTTGATACCTCGAACATCACGTTCAGACAAATACCTACTGAAAGCTTGCGTCGCCTTTTCTTCGTTCAAATTATATTGTATCATTATTTCATTAACAATCTTATCGTGATCAGACGATTGCTGTAATAATTCATTAATCAAATAAGTGATTCCATCCATATTGACGTAATTAGAGACTTTTTTATATTTCCATTCAAATGATTTTTTTAACACTTTTATTTGGTCAAATAATCCATACACACACCCTTTCAATACTGAAAAATTAGGAATACTATTCTTTTGAAACTTCCAAAAATAGTCTATATGTTTACACACAACTTGTTCGTCTTGAAGCGTGTCAATATTAGGAATTTCATAGCCAATACTGGATAGAATATGTTTATATGGTGTTATGAAGTCATTAAACACGCCAGGTAATTGAAATATTAATTCGTTATAAGTTACCATTAATTCCCCATATAAAACAAACCTTCCAGTTTCATCAAGTTCGACGAATAAAATATGGTCTTCATCTTTAAAGTTATATTTATATACAAACCCTATTCCTTTTCTTGTAACAATGTCTTTAGCGTATTTGATAATATCGGATTTTTTTAAATGTGGTATAGGTTGCCCAGTTTCAGATAGTTTATCAAAATATAAACGAAACATACTTTCTTTGCGAGTATCAGGATTGAACTTTATCATTAATAACTGTTGGTTCGCGTGAATTTGTTTAAATACATTGTCAAGGGGTATATTACTCATATAGTGAGATTTAATTTCAAAATGAAATCGTCCTACTCCACTTTCTATTAGTTTTACTTTATTTTTATCCTTAACAAAAGTGTTATTATATGTATTATATAGACTATTTGAGATAGAACGTTGTTTAAGTAAAAGTGGGTATCGCGTGTCTAAGAACGCTTTCTTAAGAGCGTTTCTGTTTTCACGTAAAGTCTCTAAATTGTAAACACGGTTGTCTTTTAATAAAGGGAAATAAAGATTAACAATAGTATTTTGGTTCAAGTCAGTAAGCAACCCATCAGATTTATATTTTAATAATATGTTTTCAGCATTACATACATAAATAGTATTACATACAAAATGTTTATTAGCTACATGTTCTGAATACTTAAAAGGTCCATACATAAAAAGTAAAGAAGAATCATAAGTATACAACATGTTTGTATTACTTGTGACGTAAGGTTTTATACTATCAAGTGTTAGTAATGGATTTGCAGGAAATCGATGGTCATAATGATTTGCAAATTCTATACCAACCGGTCTGTAATAATATGTTGTATGTTCATATCCATTAAATAGCTCGTTTAAATCTTTCAAAAAGTATTCGTCTTTGATATTTTCCATAAATCGGGTAAATTCTTTCTTAGAATAATCGTTTGGACTCCAATTAATAATGATTTGTTTCATCGTATCTAATGGGATACTTATTTTATGTTTGGTAAGTAAATTGTATAGATAATCAAGTTGTATTGTAGATTTATGTAGAGAGAACAAATACAATTCACTTAACAGAAATTCATTCTTATACATGTATTCATTTATTTTAGTCTTAACTATCTCAACACTATCATCAATATGTATAAATTCAGGTATATATACAATTTCAGTATTGTCGACGTCTAAACCATCAAATACGATTTCGCGGAGTTCATCATTTTGTGGATAATCCCCAATAAAAACAAAAACTCGTTGTATAGTTTCTACATACTCACCCGATTCCAATTTTGAATATCCTTTTTCAATTACTCGATATATTTGTGATAATAATGAATCCATTCTTATAGACCAATGAGAATTTAAACCCTTGAATATTTCAAGCGGTCTTTTTTCTAAATTGTTGTAATACGAAATAATCTATACTATTGGTTATTGTTGATGATGGTAAGAGGCCAAAATTAGTAAATTCGTGTAATGTGTACTGTTACATTAGACGAAAAATTATAATAATTTATGTGATTGGTTTGCGAGTTCATCTGCGGTCATCTTTCTTGACGCAGCACCACCACGTATCCAACCATCCATTGCAGATTCCTCCACATTTAATGCGGTATTTTCAACACGCTCTTTCATTTCATTATCTAACGGTTGAAGAATATACGGGGTGAATGACTTATCCATTACAGTTGATACGCTTTTCTTTTCGTGAACAGGTTCTCCCAAGAATAATTCTGATTCTAAATCTGGATTAGCACTACCTCTTCCTAAATAAGGTACAGTAACAAATGGACGGGTGAATAATTGTAGTTTCTCTGCAGGAGATGTTTGTTCGGACTTAATAAGTAAATTAGATTCATCTTGTACAACAACAGGGTTTGCACCAACCCCGTGTGAAGAACCACTAAAATTCATAGCGGGTTGTCTTAGCGCAAAATCAACATGTTGTTTTGAGTTATTCTCACTAAAATAGTCAGAAAGCATGTGATTAGCAAAACGAGTATTATGAATAGTAGCTTGGGTTTGATTTGTATTATCGGATTTAATACGATCATTATTATTAAACATATAAGAATGAGAAGTTGACATACTTTATAATATAAGGAGAGAAGGATTTTTGATAAATAGTTTATTATTCATCAAAAAATTAATAATTTGTATGACGATTCATATTACGAGCACATGCAAAAGGGTTTCCTTCCTTACAGGAAATCATATTACCGTAACAGAAATCAGTAAAAGCTTTTTGGTCGTTAGGTATAGAAGTATTTGGGGTAGAATGGAAAGGACGCAACGACTGTTCAAAAACCATTTCTTCGCCTAAATCTTTGAACAATTTATCTTGGATGTCTGGTTGGTCTTGGTTAATATTTTTAACCATTCCTTTTACATTGTCCAATATTTCTTCATTTACATTCTTATTAAAAGACGGTGGGGCTGGTTTTTTATCTGGGTTGTAATCATAGTCGTTAATTAAGACATTGCTAAATGGATTTGTAATTTTTGGAGTATCAAAAACATCTGTATCTATTTCTATCTGGTTACTATCCAATAAATCGTCAATATTGTTACTAAAACCTTCATTTGTATTACTTTTTGAAGTATTATTTTTTTCATGATGATGATGTAATACATAGACAGCACCAAGTGTGATTAAACCAACAACAATTGAACGATAGTAACCAGATAACAAAATACTAATTAAAGTAAGTAATATTATACTACGTGTTAAAGCATTTAGTTTCTGATTATACGACATATGGGATACAGGGAACAATTCGTATAAATATTCACCTTGAAACAATACATTGGGGTTCTGTCCCCAGAAAGGAATATAAGTTTTACCATTATGAAGCAACGGATTTAATTGGGAAACTTCTTTTTCTTTTTCGTTAAGTTCATCTTGATTGATTACTGTGGAACTATCTGTGGATGATGATGACAATTTCATAAGTATATATTTTCAAGATATATTTCCTAATAGTTATACACCAATACAATTAGACCAACACTACTACTTTGGAAGACATTCTGAATCAATGTCAAGTGAAACTACATTAGAATCATTTGGAATAACACGCAATATACATTTGGTCTTAACACCAATAATTGGATCTACACATCCTGTTTCCTTTATTTCTGATTCTTCTTTACAACGTGCTCTAAACATTTCGTATCGGTCTCTTACCATATCATATGTAAGTCCTGACATTTTACCGAGCATAGAATTGATATGTTCATGTAAGTCGTATACATATTTAGAAAAAGTATGCCTTGATTTCATTGTCTCCATGGTAAATGGAATATCAATAATATTCTGTTTAAAATTATCTCTACACTTACCACAAGGTAAAACAAGACCAAGTGACATTATAAATTGGTAATAGTCGTTCTTTTGTTGTAATGTAGGATGAACAGGATAATTGAAACTAATCGCATGAATACTATGCCATAATGAAGGTCCCCAAATAGATGTCATGATACCATCATTGCTATTGTAGTGATGCTGACTATAACCATAATCTTTCATTTTTTTACTGTTCTTAGTGGTATTTCTTTTAGTACTATGTTTTGGCTTCTTAACTTGACTATTTTTTGTACGTTTCATATAATAGAATTACAAAAAACATTATGCTAAAATAGAACGCGTTCGTTATGAATAAATTTTCTCAAGGATGATATATAATGGCAAACATAATTGATGCAATAAGTAAATCGGTCAGACCATACTATTATGTAATATTGTTAGTAGTTATATTAATTATTTTTATAATAGCAGGATACTATGGATATAGACAATATGTCAAAGAAACACAATATATATATAATGATGTAGCAAATGCAAATACACGTTCAGAAGAAGTATTAGTTTATCTATTCCACGTAGATTGGTGTCCTCATTGTGTCCGAGCAATGCCGTCATGGAATTCATTTAAGCAAAAGTATGACGGCAAAGAAATTGGAGGTTATAAATTAAATTGTATAGATGTTGATTGTACTAAGGAAGATAGTACTATTTCACACTACATAAATAAATACGATATAGATTCATACCCTACTGTAAAAATGATAAAAGGAGTTCAAACAATATCATTTGATGCATCTGTAACAAACGAAAACCTTTCGAATTTTGTAGAAATGACATTGAATGAAGTATAATTTCACGCCAAAGTGTAGACAATCAACTTGATGTTTGTGTATAATCCAAGACTATAGCTTTCCCCTCATTAATCATGGAAAGTTTGTATTGCTCATTCAACATACATTCACGAACTTTATTTGGTGAGTTATTATCGGTATAAACTTCAAATTGATAACCAATAATATCGGTATGTGCTTCGTGGGTTGATTTCGTCATTTGATGTATCAATAAACTAAGATACTCTATCATTGTATCGTTAGAAGATAAAGATAATTCTTTTTTTATATACCCGGGAGTTATACCAAGTATTTCATTATGGACGGCACCATTTTGAATGCATTGATACAGTGGGTAATTACTAAGTAAATACCCGTCCGCATAAAAGTAACCGTTTACCTCTAATGGTTCAAATATAATGGGTATAGCACAAGAACAGTATACAGCATCAATTAATTTCCAAGTTGGATGAGTCTTATATGAAATATCTTCACACGTATACTTTGTTACATTGGTAGTAATACAATGAAATTCAATGTTTGTTGCATTATAGAACTCTTGCATAGTAATATCAATTGTTAATTTACTTGCTAATAAGAAAGGAGATAATAGTGTACGAATAGTATCAATATTGTACAACCCTAATCTGGATATACTTTGTAATACTGATTTTAATCCTAATGGAAATAGTTTATCAAAAGGACGTTGCGTAAAATATTTAGTAATTTCGTCCCAATCGTATTTTAGAAGTATACATACTCCTATTATGGTACCAACCGATGTTCCATAATAAGATTTTATATTTTCAATGTGCCATAATTTTTGTTTATATGCTTCTTCCAATATACCCAAATACTGGAACCCAGCGATTCCGCCTCCGGAACATACAATATGTTTTATATTCTTTGTGTCTTTATTATTTTCAGCGATTAGGTTGGTTGATACATCTTCTTTTATAGTAATGTCGTTTGAAGTTTCCATTTCAATCATTCGTAAATTAAGTTTATATTTTTTTCCCATATAATAATAACTTATAACTATGTCATTTTTTCTATACCACAATGAGAAAGATATGAACCAAAAAATAGATATTGATGATTTATTTGAAAAACATCAACAGCGAGATTTGAAGCAATTAAGTATTTATAATAAACTATTGAACCGTATACATAAAAGAATAAAACATGTTTCACGTGCAATGAAAAAGGAAACTCATATTTTCTATAATGTACCAGAATATATATTTGGTGAATCTGTATATAACAACAGAGATTGCACTGGCTATTTAGTTGCTAATTTAGAAAAGAATGGATTCAATGTTCGTTACATACATCCAAATACATTGCTGATTAGTTGGAAACATTGGGTGCCTTCATACGTTCGTAATGAAATAAAGAAAAAAACAGGTGTAGCAATGGACGAAAAAGGTAACATTATAAGTCAAAAAGAACCGATTGAAAGAGATATGAATGAAGATTTGTTTATAAATCGGAATGAAATTGAAACGAAAGAAGAGAAAAAGAAAGATTTTTCTGATATATCTGATTACAAACCTTCAGGGAAACTTGTATATAATCCCGAAATGCTTGAAAAAATAGAACGAAGAGTCTCATTTAGTTAAAAGATATAACGTTTACACATTTTTTATGTCAAGTAACTTACGAATAATTTCATAAATTACTTCTTTATCATTAGAAGGAAGTGATTTCGCTTCTTTGTATAGAAACTTGATAGCATAACTATTTTCGTCAATTTTCTCAGGAAATTTTGACGTCTTTATTCTCTCGATTATTATATTGTTTATATGTTCTGTTCCTAACCTTATGACAAGTTTAGTAACTACATTTGTTACTGCGCGTCGAACTGAACTTTTGAATGAACTACTCTGGATTACTTTTTTAAACATCATATAAATTTCTTCTTTTTTTCCGTTGATAGTCTTATTAAGTTCTCCTTCAAGCATTTTGAGTAGATTTTCTTCAATTTGACTACAAGTATTGTGTGTTCCTATTGATGAATCATCTGTTACACTATTGATTGGCCCTTCGTTTTCACTTTCTTCGTTTTCACTTTCTTCGTTTTCACTTTCTTCGTTTTCACTTTCTTCGTTTTCACTTTCTTCGTTTTCACCTTCTTCGTTTTCACCTTCTTTGTTTTCACTTTCTTCGTTTTCACCTTCTTCGTTTTCACCTTCTTCGTTTTCACCTTCTTTGTTTTCACTTACATTCCCTCCAACACTTGTGTCCTTATTTTCATTTATAACTTTATTAAGTGTACCAGGTATTGATACATTGTTACTGTTTATAGATTTATTAATATTGTGTTTAGACACTTCATTATCAAATAGATTTGTAATCGTGCCTATAATAGTATCTTTTACAAGTTCGTTATTTTTACCAATCATAAGATTCTCGTATGGGTCAGTACCCAATATGGCGTTCTCTACTGAAGAAGTTACAGTGCTTTCAATAGCCATACACATTCTTTCCAATAGTTTATCCCGAATTGTATTAACTGCTACATTTATTCTTGCCTGTTCATTCGCATCGGTATTGCTTGGTTGTTCTGTTGTTTTCTGTATGGAGTTTCCATTAGAGATATTTTTTGCCGTATCAATCAAGTTTTCAAAAATATCATTACCACCAATTTTTGGTACCGTTTTACGAGTGACTTTCTCAATATTCTTGGTATTTCTTGTTATAAATGGCTTGTTTTTACGAGTTCGTTGTTTACGTATGTTTTTAGTAGTCTTGTTTGTTTTTTTACTCATTTGTTAAATGAATACCTATTATATTCTATATAATCGTGAGAAAATAATTGGATATTTTTTTTACAAAAATTGAAGCCAACATCAATCCATTAGTACAATTAAAATGGATACATGCGTTAAAATGGAGAGTAGTGTAAGTGAACAAGGTAATCACTGTATAAAAAATACAGAAAATGTTACTACACCAACTACTAATAGCATAGAAGTTCAAGTTAAATCAACAAATACAATAAAAAAAAAAGAACTATCTAAATATGAAAAAGATAAGTTGTGGTCTATTTTCGAATTAGATAAAAAGGATATACATAATGAGAAAAAGGGAAGCAAAGATAACGAAATAGAGTCAAATAGTGCAAATTCACGAAATAATGAATTATGTATGAAATGTAATTCGATGGTAATGCTAACAGAAGACAAAATGTACATTTGCTCTAATCGTTCTTGTGGAATATTACAAAAAGGAAATTTAGATTATTCACCTGAATGGCGTTTTTACGGCAGTGACGATAGACAAACAAAGGACCCATCACGTTGTGGCATGCCAATTAATCCACTTCTGGTAGAGTCATCATTTGGTTGTAAGGTTCTGTCAACAAGCAGGTCGTCTTATCAAATGAGACGGATCCGTAGATGGACTGAATGGCAGTCCATGCCACATCGTGAAAAATCACTGTATGATGAATTTCAGTTCATTACTATAATGGCGATGAATGCAAACATTCCAAGAATATTTATAGACCATGCCATGATTATACATAAAGATATTTCGGAACAAAAGATGTTTAGAGGTGTCAATCGTGATGGAATTAAAGCTGCGTCTATTTATTTGTCTTGTAGATTAAATGGTTGTCCGCGCTCACCATATGAGATAGCAAACATATTTAAGTTAGATAAATCCGATGCAACAAATGGTTGTTCGAAAGCAGTGAATATATTACACAATATAGAACGAAGTGTTGACACGTCACAACAAACACAATTAGGTAGAATAAAACCAATTTCTTTCATATGTAGATACTGTAGTAAATTAAATATTAACGAAGAACTAACTCAAGTAATAACATTCGTTGCATCAAAGGTAGATAAACTTAACATAATTATAGACAACATACCACAAGCGATTGCGTGTGGCATAATATATTTTGTAGCAGTCGCGTGTAATCAAAAAATTTCTAAATCAAACATTAAACAAACTTGTGACATTAGTGAAGTAACTATAAATAAATGTTTTAAAAAATTAGATACATATCCAAGTCAACTGATTCCAACTGTTATATTAGAAAAATACAATAAATAATATTTGTTATCTATATGGAAGAAATAATGACAAAAGAAGAATTTAGTAACAAAGTAACAATTACATCAGTCGAAAATGAACAATTGGTAATACCTAAGATTGTATTTATTGTACCGTGTAGAGATAGACAACAGCATCAAGAATTTTTTTCAAGTCACATGAGAATGATATTGGAAGATTACGACAAACAACAATATAAAATTTATTACATTAACCAAAAAGATGAACGTTCATTTAATCGGGGTGGTATTAAGAATATAGGTTTTCTAATGGTAAAAGAAAAATATCCCAATCACTATAAAGACATAACGCTGGTATTTAATGACGTAGATACAATGCCATACACAAAGAACCTTATTGATTACAATACAAAATCAGGTATAGTAAAACATTTTTATGGGTATAAGTTTACGTTGGGTGGCATTGTTTCGATAAAAGCATCGGATTTTGAAAAAACAAATGGATTTCCAAACTTCTGGGCGTGGGGGTACGAAGATAATATGTTAAAAAACAGAGTAGTGAATATAGGACTTACAATTAACTACGATAACTTCTATAAAATTCACGATAAAAACATTTTACATATGAAAGACGGGTTTAATAAAATAATCAATAGAAAAGAATATGACGCTTATATGAGAAATACAAAATCAGGTATAAATGATATTCGCAATTTAAAATACGTTGTGAATGAAGACAAGGGGTTAGTGGATGTTACAATGTTTGATGTAGACCGTGAGTATAATAAAGATGAATTAATTCTTTATGATAGTCGCAAAGGAAACAAACCCTTTAAAAAAGGTAGACAAAGTATTATGAAAATGCATATGGTATAGACAATATAGATAAATAGTAAAGTCAATAACAAAGCAGTTTGGTGGCCAAACCAATCTCGTGTTTTGTTTCCCATATACCTGATATCTTTATTACAAAATGTTGAGGCTGCATTGTTTTTTTTTTTAAATTCCTGTACAATTTCATATTTCCTGAAAATAATTGCTTTGATAATGTATTTGTAACTAACTTATTCGTCCCGTATAAATCATTATAATAAGATAGTAAGGCGTTTTCCATTTTTGTAAAATCATTAATTAAAGACAAATTGCTCTCTTTATATGGGACAAAAATTAACTCTGAAATTCTATCAGTATTATGAATTCGCAAAAACCTAATAGGAAATTCAAAATAAAGCCCATTCATAACAAAGAATTGAGTAGAATACAATAATCGTGAGAAAGTACCATCTACGATAGTATTTTTTTTTTTCTCCATAAAAAAGGTATTATACAAATCGAACGAATAATGATTTATTAATACATTCATGCTTACCATGATAACAGGGTAATTGTTTATCTCATTTTCGATAATTATCCTTTCATTAGATATAATGTCTACAAAAATCATTTATTCTATGCAGGATAAATATATCCTATTTATTTATAGCATTACATACATGAATGAAATATTTAATAAAAGTCACCAACCAATAATTTCTTGGAAAGGACAATCAATATCAGAAGTTTCGAGTAAGATAATTAAAAATAATCCTACAGTAGGCGAGAATAAACGGTTGTATTTCTTACCTCCAGCATTGAAAATACATAGACGCGAAATAGTTACATCTGATATATCGTGTAGTAGTCAAGGCAAAGCATCTATATACATAGGTGAAGCCCCCGGAAGTTCCATAGTGAATTCCAAATCAGCGTCGTGTGAAGGTTTAGTAAATACACTCGATATAAATCTAACAAGCAACCGTAGTGATATACCAGGACATTTCCCTGAAACAAAATGTGTAGTAGGAACGCCGGAGGAGAATGCCCGAAGACGCGTAAGGAGTAGTGGTATGGTTCGTAATAAATACAATACGGGAAATAATAAATCAAACTATTACACAAACAACAACCAATATTTGAATAGTAGAAGTCGTTCTTTTCAACAAAATCAATATAACTACATTCAATATGGTGACTCAACTGTTTCACCAGGTAGTTCATTATCTGTAAGTAATTTATATAAACCAAATACAAGTGGTTCATCTGTGTGTAAGAAGCATTACTTTGGAACAGATACAAGTTTCCAATATGAATGGTTTGGTGATCATGAAGATATAGGAGCAAATCGGGTATTCACTGTAGATATATCTGCAGGATATTATGACATAGGGGATATTAATAATGTTTTATTTACAACTATGAACACAAATTACCATTATTATACAAAACCAGATAATAAAACAAAAGAGTACTTCTTAGAATTCAAATTAGATAACTTGTCAAACAGTGTAAATATAGAGACAACCGCTATTTCTGAAACGTATATAAATGCGAATTTTTATGCAAAAGCAACTATTCTTGGTGTTAATGATGCGGTGATTGACCCATCTTGGAATACTCCATTAGATGTATCTGGTATTGAAAGTCCACGTATTATTTTGAATAATACAAGTGCATTTACAACAGCATTAGGTTACAGTTTTGTAGGAAACAATTATTATTTCCCAACTGACATAATAGCACAAACAGATGCTAATAGTGGAAATAGTATAAAAGTAAGGACAATCAAATCAAATATGACTACATCATTTAATTCAAGGTATCCGGTATTAACTTATAAACCCAATAACTACCAATTTGCACAACAAGGTGCTGTATCATCAAGTTCATTAATTACACGTAAGAAATACAATAGTATTACAACATCGGCAAATACATATACAAGTTCGTATGGGTTACATGTAGCAAATGCACTTGCATATGGAGTTCCATCAAATGGATACACAGAAAAAGAAAAATACGGGTATGACGTACCAACAGTCCCTGTATTTGATACAGTAGGGAACTATAAAAAATGTCCTAAGGTAACTATTCGAGGTGGATAACTACAAAATATGTAATACTATAACGTGAATTCTTTTGCGAATTATATTCAAATAACCGCGTGATAAAATATAGTTATTATACCTTTAGACAAATTAAACGCCTATTTTTTATAATGACATCTATATATATAACTAAATGGAAAAGGGAAGAATGATGCTTCTACATTCTGCTATAATTGGTATTTTGTTTTACGTACTTATGGTTTTTATAATTGGTCAAAATGAAAATGTTGCCGAAAACAGAAGTATATTATTAGCGGCAGTTATATTAATATATATGATTATATTTGGTCACGGGTTACCTACTTCAATAAATAAAAACCTATTTTAGACATTACAAATGTCCAAAGGTGTAAAACAAAATTTTATGGTAACAATAATATAGTGTCGTTGATACATATTTAATATTAAATAGTTTAAATATATGTCTTGGATAGTTATGAAGATGCTTGTAAGGATATCAGTATGTATTTTTTTATTTAGATTATGCGAATGTTTTACATTTCCTATAGATATCAAAACCCTTTTCAACTCGTATAAATCACCATGTATCTCAATCGAAACGTATAATAAATTAAATACTAACAATGTATCATCGTTCATAACGAATGAAAGATACAAAAATTTACCAAATAATTTATACAATGAAATGGTAGGAATGATAAACAAGGACTTTTTATACAGAAAAAAAAACTCTTTTTCTAATTTACCTTTCACGATATTAATTGCAAGTAAAGACAATAAAATTGTTGGTGTAATTACTATTGAATCTTCTGATATTGATATAAACGGAAAAAAAGAAAATCAACCAGTAATATCAAATTTAATTGTAAGTAGTGAAATGAGAAGAAAAGGGATCGCAAAAATATTAACTATTCGTGCCGAAAAAATAGCAAAATCATTAGAATACAAATATGTATATTTATTTGTTGATATAAAAAATATACCTGCCCTTAAATTGTATAAATCGCGTGGTTATACACCATTTAGCGATACAAAAAAAAGTACAAAAATAGTATGTAAAAAAAACAGCTTTGGTAATAGTGATTGCGTAAACGTTATGTTGCGAAAGAAATTGTAATCATTTAATATTTTTGTTTCTTACACCTTTGAACATTTAAAACGCCTATGTTATCAGATAACTAATTTTTTCTTTGATGACAAGGTTTGCATAAAACTTGTAAATTTGAATATTCTGTTAATCCACCATTACTCCACGGATTAATGTGATCTCCATCATAATTCATATTCGATAAATCACAATGACATATATTACATTTATTATTTTGTTCTTGAAGTTTTTTATTAATAATTTTTTTATTAAACAACCTGTTATTGGTTTCGTCATTTGAGTCATAATACTCATCTATAATAACATCTATAAAATTAATTAATTTTCTTTGAAAAACAGCATTTCTTGAATTACACTTTAAAATATCTTGAATATCAACACGAATTATTTTACTGTTAAAATCATTCAGAATATCATTTATATGTCTATTAAAAAGAGATATATCTTTTAATTTAAAACATAATCTACAAATCATAAACTTATAAGGTATAAAAAATTTATTAAATGTCCTCTTATCTTCACTGAAAAAACGCTCGTCCTTAAGGCGACTGGTGATTTTACAGAGTAAATCTAATTTATTTCTAATTTCTTGTATATTTTTTTGTAAGAATACATTAACATCTTCTTCTGTTTCTCCAATATCATTCTTTAAAAATTTATCCATCATAGAGTTTATTGACCCCCAACTTTTGGGTAAATTATTCGATAAAACAATAAAACTTATTATTTCCATTTCAATTTCACCTCTTTTATCAGTTTTTTTTAAAAATTTATTAAACCTTTCTTTGTAATCTGAAATTTTTTCATAAAAAGGATTGTAAAGAACCTTATTAAACTCAAAATCGTTTAATGTTTTGCTTGAACGATTTAAAATTTCATACATATCCTTTCTTTTACTAATGTCAGTTCTATAACTTGAATCTAAATTGTTAAATATAAAATTATAATTTCTTATTTTAGATTGATCATCAGGGTCAAAATCTGAAAATGTTTTTTTATTATATTTTTTGTATTGTTCGTATGTAAGATATTTATCATTTAATTTGAACTTATTATTAAGGAAATCGGTCGCGGTTGTTATACGATGCATACCATCTAAAATTTCCTCAGTATTGTCTTCAGAGTTTAATATGGTCCATATAGGATTCATAG
>Ga0228620_1000142_pt1 | contig 44602 bp, 46 predicted proteins | sample 23DmetaG_FD_186030 | JGI IMG/M metagenome (GOLD analysis project Ga0228620, IMG submission 186030) | Seawater microbial communities from Monterey Bay, California, United States - 23D | ecosystem: Environmental > Aquatic > Marine > Coastal | place: USA: California | collected 2016-10-06 | reverse complement strand
ACTGAACTAATAAAAGAACAAATGGAAATCGTGAAAAAACACCATACATATGTTAATCGCGTAAATGACCTATTAAAAGTGTTGCAGATCTAAAATAATAGTAAAAAATAACTATAATCAATTATTTTTTACCAATTTCCATCAAAATTCAAACCTTATTTTCTAAAAACTCCTTCTTTTATACCCAGGTTTTTATTATAAAACTCTTTGTATGGATGAACAATATTCGACTTTTTTGTATTCGTCCATCCTTCTGTTGTATATCCACGAATTGCTAACAAGTAACTTAATAATATGTCATTTGTATGCCATAGTAACATACATTCACGAGATACATCATCAAATCGTTTTATTTCATCAAAACTGGTGTTGTCTATACATTCTACAATTGTGTTACAGTGTATTATTGAACCCCCAGCTAAGTTCCAAAAATCAAACTTCATTTGAGGATACGTTTCTTTTATAATTGCATCATCTCTTACTATTGTACATTGACGAAAAGGATTTCCATGAACTGCCCCTCCTGAATGTTCAGGAAAATGCTGTATTTTCCCATTTATTAGTACATCATCTTCCATTAATACCAAGTATTCAGTATCACACGTATGTATTGCCAGCTTAATCACCTGTAAAAAAAACTTTGCACTATCTTCATTTGCAAAACAATGCGTATGAACGCCGTCTATAACCTTACCACCCAACATATTTATATTGGAATAATAGTAATGACATTGATATTTATTTGCCAAATCACTGAAATCATCACCCTTATCGCTGATTAGGAATACGGGATTTGTTGGATAATGAAGTCTTAGTCGTTCTAATATTCGGTCTGTTGCATACTTGTTCTTATAACAATTATAATAAAATCCAACTTTTTTATCCATTACAGTAGTTCTAATGGATAAATTAATTATTACTTTTTATATCATTTTACCCTCTTTCCATAATACTCATATAAGAAAAACCACGGGTCTACATTACTATTACGTGGTATAATTGGATTTATGAACTGTGGATACTTCAAATGCAATGACGCCATGATTTGTTGATCACACCCTATAAATTTTTTATTTTCAATATACGTGTGAAATAACTCATAATACGATCTTGATAATTCAACTAAGACATCTCTATGTCCTCCAAACATAGAACCCGAAAAATGTACTTCATCTTGAAAAAACAATTGTGATGGATTTGAAAACCCTCGTAAAATAATAATATCCATTTTTGTTTTTGACATATTATCGACCAATGGATACGTTTTCAAGTAGGGTAATATACGGCTATCTCTTACATTACCAATGTCATTCCAAATAAAATATTCTGTATTGAACGGATTGCTTTTTATTACCTCTTGTAATAAAGCCATTTTTGAATTCCAAATAATATAACATCCTGACTTACGCCCACACTTTTTGTTTGGGTCGATCCTTTCTTGCTCTTCCCAAATAGTTGGATATTTTTTTACTATATCCATATCCATCAACTCTTTTTCTACAATTTTATAATTTAATTGCGAGCTACATGTATTCAAAATAGACTCCAGATAAGGTCTATCTTTTTTACAAGTAAACAACAACAAATTCACGTTTATGTTATATAATAAATTTTTTATCCATTCATTGTATTCGGTTTGACTATGTTTGGCGTTTTCAAGAACATAATAACACGTAACTATCGTAGCCATATAAATTAGTTAGAAACATACTTTTATTTTGTTTCATCCAAACAAGATATAAACAATACCGATTTGATTCTTATACAATGAAAACGTTTTATGTATGTAGTTTCGGTGGCTGTGGGTCAACTCTATTGGCCAATTCTTTGAAACCATACGGACGTGTCGAACATATTCATTCGCGGAAACCTCCATTAGAGTTAGAATACATAGGAAACAATGAAGGAGGTGACACTTACTACGAATGGTTCAATGGAATAAAAGTTCCTGAAGACGAATTGAATGATGTATGCGTTCTCTTTATTTACAGAAACCCTATCAAAGCTATTTATTCAAGATACATTCCATATTATGAAGACTGCCATAAACGTCATATGGACCACGTGCAAATTGACAGAAACGTCGAATTGAAAGACGTTCTTTCCCAGAAAAAAGATTTATTTGGCATTACTGAATTCTATAATAACTATACTACAAGAAATGAGAAAAAGAACTACAAAATACACTGTGTTAAGTACGAAGAACTGTTTGAAAAACAAGATGAACTTAGCCATCTATTAGAGATCGGACTATTACAACTGCATAAAAAAGAAACTATGAAGGATTATTCATATTATAATGCAATTGCCGAAATATACAAAAACCTTATTGATGACATGAATAATCGGAGTTTTATTGAAACAGTATAACGGTTTTGTATTTTTTCTATCCATCGTTTCAAACTTCTTTCACTACGGTTGAATATCTTACAGGCATTTTGTTATTTATCAAGAATAAAAGTATAAAAAGACAACGTTCTAAATTAGTAAGGAAGGTACAATTATGGACAACTTAATTACTATTAAACGATGGGAAAAGTATTGTAACGAATTATCTAAGGCAAATAATAATTATATTTTAATCAATATTTTACATTTTAATGAAGCTAATATCGGCAAATTTAATTTTAAACAGTTTGAAAATAAAAATATAATATTATTAAATCCTGATATAGATTTTCCTCCTCCTAAATCACCTTATTTAAATGATAATAATTTGAACATGAAATATAAAGACCGTATACACTATAAGATAATTGAATTCATTGAGAGATATAATATTACAATTATTTGTTTTTCTTCCAGTATTTTTCATCCAAATGTTAAAATGATACCATTGGGTGTAACATGGCAAACCCCCATACCTGCTTTAAAAATAGACGTACAAAATAAAAACATACTATGTTACGCAAATTTTGGATTACCTACTGTTGATTGTTGGCATGGAAGGATAAGACAAAATGTCAAAAATATAATATCACATATTAATGTTATAACAATGGATAACGTATCCAAAGATGAACAAGCAAGAAAAACAAACAGTAAATATTTATCCTATTTTAATAATATTTCACGCAGCAAATTTTCCTTATGCCCAAGGGGATGTGGTATTGATTGTTATAGATTTTATGATTGTTTGATTTACGATTGTATACCTATAATAATTAAAAGTGAAGATTTTTATAAAAATTTATCTATGTTTCCTATTTTAGTATTAAATGATTGGGAAGACTTAAAGAACTTAACCGAGACATATTTAAACAATAAATATGATGAACTAATGAAAGAAAAAACAGGATACAAAAACTATTTAAACATAAATAATTACCACTTATTATAATGGAAAGTAACGCTGAAGGTTATTTACTGTGTGTTTCTGGGAAATTAAACTATTTTCATTTGGCAAATAGAATAATCAAAAACATATTTGACTATGATGATAATAGACAAATTTGTATTTTAACCGACAATTTACACTTTTTCCAAGAAAATAAAAATGATAGGATAATTTTAATAAAATTTGATTTTAATAATCATTTACATGAAAATATTGACTCTAAAAATGATTGGAATAAATATGGGTTAATTCCAAAAATTTATCAGTATAAATATACTCCTTTTGAAAAAACATGTTTTATGGATGTAGATATGATATTTCATAAAGACTTTACTTTTATATGGGATGAATTTAATAGATCGAATAAACCTATATTAATAGGAGGGAAATGTGATCAAAATAATAAATCTCCTTCTAATTGGCACTGGAACCATATTGACAAAGTTATTAATGCATGTGGATTTAATTGCCCGCAAGTATGGAGTACAATTTTTATTTATAATAAAACATTTTGTAACATTATGAATAAAGATGTTGATTTTATATTGATTAATTTAAAAAATTGGAACGTTTTATCTTTGTATAATAATGGTTATCCCGATGAAATAATATATAGTCTAATTTTGGGTCTGAATAAAATACATACTAATTTAGAAATTCATGATTGGTTTGAAAATAAATACAATTGTAGTCCTTTTGATAAAGAACCGTTAAAATCTTTGTAAAAAAGAATATTATTAATATAATTAGTATTTAAAAGATTATTTTTATATAATATATTAAAATGAGTAACATGACACAGGAAGAACAAGTACCATGGAAATGGTTAATAGAAAATGTACATGTACAAAATATTTCAGATATTATTGATGAATCACACGAACAAGTTGAAGGAAATTTAATATGTGATAAAAGGGCAAGAAATTGGAATGTTAAAAGAACTGGTAATAAAATAAAAAATTTACAATATTTATGCAAAAATAAAAAAAAAATCGTAGAAATAGGCGTAAATGGTTGTCATAGTTTATTGCTAATGTTACTTGTTAATCCAGATGCAGAATATTTACTGTTTGATTTAAATTGTCATCAATATACAGTACCCACTATTAATTATATTAAATCTGCATTCCCTAACGCCAAAATTAATGTTATATTTGGTAATTCAGTTGAAACAATAAAGAATTATATTGTCGAAAATCCAAACGAATTAAATTCATATGATTTATTTCATTTGGATGGAGGACATACCGAAGATATTTTTTCACATGATTATCATCATAGTAAACTATTATTAAATAAAGAAAATGGTATAGTAATTTTTGATGATTATCAAATCCCAGCCATTAACAGCTTCATACATAAAAAAATTTCAGAAAATGAGATAATCGAATACATGGACGATAATATAATTAAAGACGAGCCATATTTACATTTTATTTACAAATACAATACACATGTTTAGTAGAAATAATATAATATAATATAATATAATAGATATTTATGAATATTGAATCTTGTATTGAAAACTCTCTAACTAAAATATTTTTTATAGGTTATAATAATACTGGCACTACTTCACTATCAAATTTTTTTCACAAAAATAATATGAATAATGAATTAGACAGTCCATTTACAGGCGAATATCCAAAAACTTTTTTTAATAATTATAAAACGAAGCTTTCTAAGGAAGAATGGGATAAACGCAGATATGAAATATACTCAAAACATAATATCATTCTTATAAATGAACCAACAAGTAATATAATAAATGAATTATTAATAAAATTTCCTTCATCTGTTTTTATATTAAATGATAGAAAAATAGAAAAGTGGATTTCTACAAGAATCAAAAGTTGCCTTATTAATAGTAGTATAAATAAAAATATAACAAATAATACTGGACTATATTTACAAGAATATTTAACATATGGCAATGAAGTATTTAATATCTGGATAAAAAGGAGGCAAAAATATTATTCATATTTAGATACTATTAAAACAAAAATAAACATTTTAAATGTATGTGATGATGATGAATGGCATTATAAATTACGGGATATTTTGAATAAAAATCATATTAATGTTATTCCATATAATTTTCATTCAAAATCCACAGATAAAAACTACTTGTATGATAAAAATAAATATTTACAAATATTTAGTAATATTACATTTTAAAAACAATTAAAGGAATAATACAATGTTATACAATGTATTCTTCAATACACGTGCTTGGAGAAAGAAACTGTGGCACAAATTATCTTCTACAACTTCTCAATGAGAATACTAATATTCCTGTTTATGATACATTATTAGTTCATAAGCATTTTATTTTTAATAAAAATATTATAGAAAATCACCCAGATGTATTATTTTTAGTTATAACAAAAGAATTAGAACATTTTCTAAAAGCGTTATATAATGCTCCACATCATGTTATTGGTGTTCCTTTAAATGATAAAGGCATCTCTTCTTACACAGAAACTAATATTTCTTTTACTGATTTTTTACAAAATGAAATAAAAAGTGATATTAGCTTTACAAATAAACGTCATGATATTAAATATAAATATAGTAACCTAATTGAAAAGAATAATAATCCTATTGATTTATACTATGATAAACTAATATTTTATCAATCTTTAAAAGATAGTAAATATCAAAATGTAGATTATTTAAAATATGAAGAATTAAATAATAATCCAAACATTATAATACCTCTTTTAAAAAAGTATAACATATCGACCAAATCTCCTACTATTAACAATATTTCCTTCTATAAGTCCGATAAAAATACAATATATAAACCAACAAAGTATGTTGAGTTAAGTGAAACTGATAAAAATATTATTTCAAGGTTGAAAACAGAAACTATGAATAGACGTCTTATGTAATACTTGTAAACAATATAAACATACCACTCCATATATAAGTGTACTCATTATGGTATTCTTATGCAACACCCCTTATCCACAAGCTTCACAAGAAACACACCAATCCTATTTTGATCGTTATCCTTTCCCATTAAGCGATTTCCAAAAATACGCCATTGAAGCCATTGTCAAGGAACAACACGTATTAGTCACCGCTCACACCGGGTCTGGAAAAACGTTGCCAGCTGAATTTGGCATTTCTCACTTTCATGAAAAAGGGAAAAAAGTTATTTATACCAGCCCCATTAAAGCCCTTTCTAACCAAAAATACTATGAATTCTCAAAAAAATACCCTCACATTAGCTTCGGACTTTTCACCGGAGACATTAAAACAAACCCCGAAGCCGATGTATTAATTATGACCACTGAAATCTTAATGAATTATTTATTTGTTTCTACCCAGCATAAAAAAACAGATGAACCTACTGTCTTTTCACAGCCTGCCAATGAATTCACCAATGGACTTCCTTTCCAAATTGATATTCAGAACGAATTAGGATGCGTTGTGTTTGACGAAGTACATTACATCAACGACAAAGAACGCGGGCAAACATGGGAGAAAACCATATTAATGCTACCAGACCACATTCAAATGATTATGTTATCGGCAACAATTGATAACCCAGATGGATTTGCCAAGTGGTGTGAAAAAGATGGCTCCAAACAGGTATGGTTGGCATCTACAGACCATCGGGTTGTTCCTCTAACCCATTATGGGTTTATGACGAACAACGAAAGCGTATTCAAACATATTCGCGACAAGACCATTCAAAAAGAAATAAAAGACAATACAAATAAACTGATATTACTACAAGAACACAAAGGCGCTTTTCAGCAAGGCGGGTATAAAAAATTATATTCTATTCAAGAACACTACAACCAAAACCGACTACGTATGAATCGTAAACACACATTGAACAAATTAGTAAAACTATTACACGACCGTGAGATGCTCCCCGCCATTGCATTTGTATTTTCACGCAAACAAGTAGAAAGCTGTGCACAAGATATTACTGTTCCCCTGTTAAATGATGAAAAGGACGTTCCATTTAATATTCGTCGTGAATGTGAGCAAATCATCCGCAAATTGCCGAATCACAAGGAATACTTGGAACTCCCGGAATACTTAATGCTGGTTTCCTTACTGGAAAAAGGTATTGGAATACATCATTCGGGAATGATTCCTGTATTACGTGAAATTGTGGAAATCATGATTTCTAAGAAGTATATTTATCTGTTGTTTGCTACCGAGTCATTTGCTATTGGGTTGGATTGTCCTATTCGAACAGCTGTTTTTACTTCCATGAGTAAGTACGATGGACACCAAAATCGGTATTTACATGCTCACGAATATACACAAATGGCGGGAAGGGCTGGGCGTAGAGGCATTGATACTGTTGGTAACGTAGTCCATTGCAATAATTTGTTTCCATTGCCTCGCGACTATGATTATCAAGTTGTGTTAGGTGGAAAACCCCAAAAATTAGTTTCAAAGTACAATATTACGTTTGGTCTTTTACTCAACCTCATGAAGAATGGACACACACAAGACTTTCATTTATTCTCTAAAAAAACTATGGTTCAAAATGAAATTAATTCCGACCTACATAATGTACAATATCAGATAGAAGAATATAAAAAAACCATTCATGAAAAAAAGACATATTTAGATACAATTTCAACTCCTTATGATATTTGCTGTGAGATGATTTCGAAAGAATCTAAACTTGATCAATCTACGAATAAACAACAGAAAATATTGCAACATGAAATTAATGTATTGAAAGACAATAATCAGCACATATATAACGATTGTAAAGTAGTTTCTTCCTATCTGGAACTTCAAGAACGTCTGGATAAAACCATTCTTGAATATGATACAATATCCAATTATTTACAAACAGGTACAAACAAAGTATTAACTATACTACTTGATAACAAGTTTGTAGATTTTAATGAAGATACCTCCTGTTGGAATATAACGTCACAAGGAGAAATTGCTTCTCAAATTTCAGAAGTACATCCATTAATTCTAACAGATACGTTGACCCATAATGATTTCTTTAAAGACCTAACTACATATCAAATCATCGGTGTATTATCATGTTTTTGTGACATAAAAATCCAGAATGAACACGAATTATCATACCCTAATAGCAATGACCATGTTGTGAACTTGGTTATTGAACAAATGAGAGTATTAACTGATGAGTACTTAGATTTAGAACATGAATATAATGTATATACTGGATTCAATTACGAAGACTCTTTACAATACAATCTCATTGACCTAACTATGGAATGGTGTAATTGTAATACCGATTTAGAATGTAAGCATTTTTTACAAAAAACAATACAGGAACACCTTATTTCATGTGGTGACTTCAATAAAGCTTTACTTAAAATTTGCACCATTGTACGTGAATTGATTCTGATATCTGAGAAACATAACAAAATAGAATGTTTACAAAAGCTAAAACAAATAGAGCCACTTATACTTAAATATGTTGTTACTTCACAGAGTGTCTATGTATAGCATGAAAAATTGAAAAAACTACTATATAACACTATAGTAATAACAAACTAATACATAAATTATGGCAAGACAATCATACTCAAGGTTCATCAATACCATTGACAGATATATCAATGACATTGAATATACAGATGAGGATGACTACACAACTGACAGTGATAATGATAGTGATAGTTATCATTATGATAATGATGATAGTATTATATACAACCCAATATCTGATAATTCTGAAAGCAGCACCGATAATTCTGAAAGCAGCACCGATAATGATTATAATAGCACTGACGAGGTATATCATACTAATGCCAACCTATACATAGAAAACGATTATGATCAAGGATTCATCCACGAATTAGATATGATGTACGACGAAGACAGAGACCACATGGACTCTGATAAGGATAATAACAACTATTATATAGGCATCTACAAACATATAAAAATAACGGATTCTTTAATGTTCTTAGCATCAGTGAGTACCCGTGTATATTATAATTATTCTTTTGATAGAATTCTCAGTTATTTAAAAGAATATAGCACTTACCACACTAATGCTTCTAACATCGATATCATGCAATTAAAAATAACAGACGATAACTATATGGTTATATTGAAAACCCATTGGTTGCGATTAGTTCAGCGTGCATGGAAAAAACGGTTTGCTGCATATAAGGAAATACGCGATAAGCGAAAGAACATACAAAACATACTGTATCGAGAAACCCACGGAAATTGGCCTAACGGACTGAACATGGAACTTAATTTACACGGCATACTATCACCATATAACAACAAACCATAAGAATATTCTGAATCTACTACTTCAGAATATACTATACTATACTGCATATCGTTTCAACTACTTGAATGTGAATAAATATAATACCTGGTTTATGTCTGCTAATATCTCATCTCGTACATTCAACAAGTCGGTATCTTTATTTGGGTCTAACACCTTATTCATATCTACCAAATAATCACGATATCCATACAATTGAATTTTCATATCTTCAATTGTTTTGGGGTGAGTTAATGTCAGGTGTTTTCCCATCTTTTTTATGCGGCTCTCTTCTTTACCTAAATATACTTCCATGAACTTATCAATATGCTTATTCAGTTTTAGATACAGCTCATCTGTTGCTACATGCTGAGCATAAGAGGTGGTTTTCCAATGGTACAGTTTCACAGTATTTAGCATACTGAGAAAAGCAGTAGCTAATGACGACGATGATTGTGCCGAATTCAACTTTCTACGTGATGTTTTGTTTACCCCACCTGTAATTTTTTTATTCGATTTCTTTCTTTTCACATTGGATTGATGTAATACATATCCACCATACAAGTTACGAATTGTATGCATTGATGCTCTATAACATACATAAAGATTAATTTCCTATCATAGTATGAAAGCTGTTTTTCTATTTCTATTACCTACAATTGTGAATGCTTTTGTCCCTATTGGAAAAGTAACAAAAGCATTATTTTACAGAATGAATATTGTAAGTGATAAATTTTCTTTTTATCCTAAAATACAACATGAAAATATTACTGAACAACAAAAATACGACTTACAATGGGTTGTTATTGATAGAGATAATGTACCGGTCGACATTCCACGTTCCGTCAATGTAAAAGGAAAAGAATACACTTATTTGAAGAAATCATCAGGGTTTTACAATGCAATGGAAAAATCTACGTATTCGGATGAAAATAGTAATGTTCGCATAGAACCTGTTGATATCATCCGTAAAAATGGTTGGGTATACATGAATACATATGGATACAAAAATAAACGTTTATCCGAAGGTGTAAATAGAGACTTTATGATAGAAGATACAATTGTAGACACAAGCAATATTCGATTCTTTGATACTACCTCTTTTTTGTCTGCGGATACACTTGTGGCAAATATTGTTGATATTGGTCATTTTACAATACAGTATCTATTTGGAAATGTGTACGACCAACAATGTCTATACTACGACAATGTCTACGACATAGATAGTTGTCATAGTAGAATGCGTAGGGTTTACCGCGCGGATGGTAATACTATTGCATCTAAATTGTGTAATATAGACAATATAACCATTCAAACTGACTTACACCTGAAATACACTGCGTCTACAACAATAAAAATGGGAGACTATTACCTAACAATAACTGGCAGTTGCTTACCTATAGGTAAAAACAATACCAAGTTGTTTTTGAAAACATATCATAACCTACCTGAAACAGTGTCAAATAGGAATTCTGACAAGATTCTACGGTTGACGACAACACTATTAGATATATGGAGTATGGCACACACGAAGAACACTGAATTATGGAATTTACTTTCCATTCACAACAAGTAGCATAAGTAAGTAAATTTTAGAATAAAATTGATTTATGGTAGATAGCTATAGATCAATAAAGAGAAATGATTACAGATGAGAATGAATATGTAGAAGAAATAGCTTACACACGATATTTATATGACCGGTATGAAGTAAAAAAATCGTTATTTATTAGTATTATTCAGAGAAAAACGGAGGATGCGTTGTTTTGGACATATGAATTATATTTTTCTGGCTGGGAAGATATAGTATTTACATATATGTTATTGATAACTGATTCCATATTCAATCATATAGATGGATTATACGTATACTTGGAAACACAATATGAACATTGGAGAACAACTAAAAATACATTGATTATAGGAAATTGTATATCTATGTTATGTACTTTGGACTACTCATTGATTACATTTGTAAAATATTATTATGATGTTGACATACATAAAATGGTAAGGTACAAGACACTTTATCCAAAACCAACATTAACGTTTTTAACAGATAATGACATTGATAAGAAGTATAAAACCATTGTAAATAATCAGGAACCTAATATTGTATTATCACAACTGGACAATCATTCGATTCATCATGAATATGATGAACTATTTAGAACTGAGAACAAAATGACGTGTGATATGTATGATTCATGGATTATGTATGCGTGGAAAGCTCCTATATGGATGTCTCGTATAAGAGAATATGATGGAGTGTATGACACCGAATCAAATAATGTAATATTTACAGATGACAAAAAAAAAGAATTGTTTTATCATACATGGGACTTCAAAATACAAAAACAAAACGCCGAAATTCAACAACGATACTACAAAACGTCTAAAACAGAGGTAGAACAAATGAACTTATCAAGCTTCTTGAAGAATTTTGGTTATTCTGTAAATAGATCAAAAAAAAAACTAATTGTGAAAAACCATAATAACCCAATTCGTAATAAAAGTAGTGAGAGTAAATAATGCGCCACCCCAAATAATATCAATAATTGCTAATGACATATCCCACTCTTTGAATAATGCCATATTTGTCATATCATAAATACCATAACTAAGTATACCGAGTAAAAATGCATCTTGTAATGAACCTGAACGCAGTAACACAAAATAATTTAACAATATGATAATGCAAATATAACTTAACAATGCGCCAATAATATTCATTTTAAACGGGGATTTCTGAATCAATGCTGTTTGGTCTATGAATGGGCCACCGAAAGTTTGTAAATAACTTATGTCTATAACGAGTAAGATAACAGATGAAACAAATACAGTAAATATATCTTTCATATTTCTTCTATACTCTATCAAACATTTTTTTTTGTCAAAATTACTACCCTACGTTTTTCAATGTTTTATAATTTATTGTCTCTAAATATCTAAAATTAAAGGGGTCACGTTTTTTTGTCATTTTTGACCCCCATATATTACCTATTAATATAAAAAAATGACAGAAATCAATAAAAATGTATGGTAAAATCTTAAATTTTTGTGCAAAAAGTTAAAAAAACTCAAAACCCATTTCAACTTTTTCAAAATTGGACATTTTAAAAATGTCCAAAAAAAAAAAACTCAAAAAAGTTTTTTACTTTTTTTTGTAAAAAAACACTTTACAGCATAATGCTGTAAAAAGCAACTTTTGTTGCTCAACCTTGTTAGCATAAAAAAAAAAGTGGTATTTTGGAAGAGCAACTTTTTTGTTCTATGTTTTATAGAACATTTTAGAACATAAAATAATGAAAAAAAAATACACAGCATTTATCATATATACTTACGAATGTTATATGAAAATTATAACAGCATATAATCAAAAAGGACAAAATATAGAACATTTAAGCTTTTGTTCTACATTATCCTAACACACCCAATAATATGTAATAATTGTTCTTACTTACAAGTGTGGTAAAAATGTGAAAAAAACACCAAAAAGTTGCTTTTTTAGCAACTTTTGGCAACTTTTTAATTTTTAAGAAAAAAAAACATAAAGCAACTTTTAATGTTCTATAAATATAGAACATTTTTAGAACAATTTAGAATGAAAAGTTGCCATTTTGTAGATTCTAAGTTCGTATGTGAAATATGCCAATATTATACTAATAAAAAAAGTTCATATGAAAAACATATGACTACTGCGAAACATAATAAAATGTGTGAAAGTAGAGACGATGATAATGCTAATGGAACAAAGTTATTCAAATGTGAATGGTGTAAAAAAGGGTTCAATGCAAGGAATACATTATGGTATCACAAGAAAAAATGTTTTGCAATGAGGTCTCGTCATAATAAACATCATGACGATAGTACAGATATAGATAAAAAAACCGTGAGTACCTTACTTAAAGTTAATGGAGAATTAAAGAAATTATTAAACGAGAGAACACAGGAACAGAAAAGCATGAAAGATACTATAGAAAAGGTACAGACAGAAAGTACAACCATGCATTCACAACTATTAAAGGCGATAACTGAAGGAAGAATAGGGAATATAACAAACATTCACAATAATCAAAGGTTTAATTTGAATTTGTTTTTGAATGAACAATGTAAAGATGCAATGAATATAGAAGATTTTATAGATTCATTGAAATTGGAACCATATGACATTGAAGAGACAGGTAGGTTAGGGTATGTAGAAGGGATTTCGCGCATATTCATGAGTAGGCTGAATGAATTAGATTTGTATTCGCGTCCGTTACATTGCACTGACCTAAAGCGTGAGACACTGTATATTAAGGAAGACAATCGTTGGGAGAAAGATAATCAGAACAAAGAAAAATTACAGCGAATAGTAGAAAAAGTAGCAAAGAAGAATCATAATCAATTACCAATATGGCAGCAAGAAAATCCAAACCATTTATTAATAAATACACCCGAATGCGATCAATTTATGAACATAGCGTGTAATATCCTTGGGGGTGGAAATGAACATGAAACAACAAAATTCCGAAGTCAAATTATGAGAAATGTTCTAAAAGAAGTAACATTGACTAAATTGTAAATGTGTAGACATAGTTTACATCGTGTATGTATATGTTGTATTACACATTTGTATTGTCGACTACATCGACAATTTCATCAATAACCTGTCTGACAGTGTTTCTGATAGCAGGTTCTGTTTGTTCTTGACATGTAATTGTAGAATTATCGTGATAGTTTCCTTGATTCGATTTGTCGTGGTCGTTGGTAGAACATTCTACTTCTTCTTGACAAGTAATTGTAGAATTATTATGACTGTTTTTTTCATTCGGTTTGACAACAGAGTATGCTGGTAAAATGTTATATTGTTGGATAATAGATTGAAGTTTTAAAGGGGCATGCGTAATAGAATTTATCAAACTAACGTATGTGGTGGATAACATATGAGATTGTTTATTGTGTCTAATAGTGTACCACCAATAAGATGGAATATATAGTAACTGTCCAATTTGTAGTTCTATTTCGATCATATTACGTTCGCTTGAATTCCATCCATCATACTCCGAATTAAATTGATAATGCATTAAATCAGTTGATTGTTCTTTAATAGACGACCACGGGAATAAGCGAATAGTCTGGCTACCCTTAATGTTTATAAGAAACAATGAAGAATTTCGATGATGCTGTAATGTAGTAGTTACACCATCTGACCCCATATATAAATCATATGTAGATTGAATGTTAGATACAGGCTGTACTAGTTCATCATTTTCTTTGAACACGTTATATAGTTCACTCGTAACAATAGATTGATGATTATGTTGTGTATAGAATTCACCTTTATCTAATAATGAATGAAATGTATTATAAGAACTCTTTATACACATAGTTTCATCATTTGTATCATAAACATTAATGTCATCAAGAATGCTTAATTCCATATTAAACAATTCCGCATTTTTGCTATAATATTCACATACAAAAGGTCTTTTCATACGACAAACCGATAGGAACTCATAGTAATCAGTATAGTCTGTTTCAAAAAGCTCGATTTCATCGTATATTTTCCACTCATAGATTAAATGAAGATAAATAAGCAATACAGAAATGAAGAGTATTATATTGGCAAACATAACTTTACTATAGACAATTCAAGAATAAAAAAATAAGAAGTTATACGCAACAAACCTATTACAAGTTATTCTACTAATGGTGCAACATAAAATACAATGCGTGCATTGGAATATTCAGGGTCTATTTCAATTACAATATGTAACGGGTTGTTATCAGTAATATAAATTAACATATTCGAATTTAATCTATGGAAACTACAAATTTCACTCAATTTGGTCGCACTAAATGACATTTGAAGAGGTTTGCTACATACATAATCAGTAAGTACTACCTTTGGTAAAGAAACACTCATGTTACCTTTATCGTGGTCGTTATTGCAAAGTATAATACGGTCATTGTTACATTGAAACATAATATCACTACCAAACATTTTTAATTGCTTCATATTATCTGAAAATAATGAACCATCAACAACAAAAGATACATCATATTCCATAGAAGGAATAGTCATAATTTCACAATCCAGGTCAAATAAAGGTAGAACAAATTCTTTTTGGATAGAACTATTGGTACTGATAAATGTAACACCAAGTTTATCACTATTATGTGTATTATATAATATGACCGATTCTTGGGAGTCACGTGTCTGTAAAACGTTGTTTAGAAACAATGTATAGACACCCATTTCAGTCGTTTCAGTAACATCATATTCATCGAACCATTCCTTAGGAAGATATAATTCAAATATAGACACTCTGGATGAATCAATAGACTGTATATACAGTTTATCTGGTTGTAATTGAATATTAATGCAGTCAGTTAAAGATTTAATTTGTTGAAATAATTTAATAAACTTGTCTGCTTTATTAAGATTGGATATAGTAATTTTCATGGTTCAGACTTTATGGTATTTGTATGTAAAAAACGAATAAACTGTTTATACCCTTTTAGGTCCTTGGTAATGTAGACACTTGAAGATTACAACAAAGATGAAACAGGAAATCAATAGTGTAAATAATCATAAATTAATTTGCTATCTTTTTTCTTAAGCAGTGTTAATCGTGGTAGTAAATTAGCCTTACTTTGTTTATCTAATAGTAAATACAACATGTTCATAATATGTTCGATCATAGAAGGGCAATTAAATAAAGTAATATTGTCGCATTTTAGAACCCATCCGTGAGGTATCATATCAATAAGTTGCAAAATAGCGTTACGATGTCTATCAAAAGCTGATATAGTGAAAGTCTCTATTTGAATATATAAATTGACTGTTCCAAAAGTATCAATTCCATACTGAAAAAGATTAATAAAGTGATTATTGAAATATGTGTACATTTCTGGGTTGGCATAATGCTTATAAATTGTGTAATCATATACGAGGTTGTTAGTAAATGGTATATAATAAACAGTATGTTCAATTAACTCATTAATATCGATATGTTGACACAAATATGAAGCACAATCAAGTTTTTGATTGTTTTTTAAGAAGCATTTTTTATTATAGTCATTGTAAAACTGCGTTTGTATGGAGGAAATGCGTTCTCTAAACATTAGTATATACTTGTGGAGATTTTTCTAAATGTTTTTGTATATCATTGAATATTGTATCAATTTGACACCTTTGAATATTCAAAGGTGTCAAAGGTATATCACAAGGACTTTACGACCTTCGCGGGTTGGTGTGAGGAGTGTTCAAGTGCGGGCTTGAACCGCAGGCCTTCGGCTCATAAGACCGATGCTCTAACCAACTGAGCTACAAGAACAAAAATTTCCATTTGTGTGTCGGGTGTTATGTACTATTACACTATACGGGAATGAATATATTGAGTAGACTTCTTAGACAGTCATACAAGAATGAATTAGATATCCGATGTATTTGATACATCGATAACGTTTTGAACACCTTCAATGTTGGTAAGTGTTTCAGTGTTGGTAAGTGTTTCAGTGTTGGTAAGTGTTTCAGTGTTGGTAAGTGTTTCAGTGTTGGTAAGTGCTTCAGCGTCAATACTTTCATTAATAGAATGTGTATCATTTACGTAAATTGCATTGTTATTAGTGTTAGTTAATACATGGATACGTTCTTCATAAAGAACTTTATTTACATCCATGGTATAACTGTGTAACTTAAGTAATTGTTCTTTCATTAATGAAATTTCTTGTGCGAATAATTCAAATCGATCATTAAACTCGTTTAATACATTGGATATATCACCAGGCATATTATTGGAGTCATTCGTCGATAAAGTACTTAGTTGTACTTCTAAATTGTTAATTTTTGTATTGAAATGTTTGATAACTTCTTGAAGTGTCATTCCATTAGTTTTTAATGACGTTGTAACGCTCTCATTATTATTATTGATTTGGCTCTGATTCTGATTCTGATTCTGATTCTGATTCTGATTCCCGACACGTCTCCTTACAGCAGCAGCATTTGATGCACTCATAATAGTGTATGGTATATGGTATATGTAGTATTTGTTTATACCCTTTTTTCCATCGTAGAATATTTAGGTTCTTAGTGTCTAAGCAACCATTTTCATTTTAATTGCAGGATGACTCGAATACCCACTAACAATAAAGTCTTCAAAAGAATAGTCATTTATGTCAGTATGTTTCCTTGCAAATGTTAATTTTGGAAAAGGATAAGGGTTCCTGTTCAATTGCTCTGTAATAGTATCTAAGTGTTCCTTGTAAATATGACAATTTCCGCAATGTAAAGTGAGTTCGGAAGCGGTTAATCCAGTATGGAATGCAATTAAGTGGGTTAAAAATGAATAGCTTGCGATATTGAACGGTTGACCTAACGGTACATCCTGACTTCTACAAAAAACAGAACACTTAAGCTTATCTGTATCGTGAACGCTGAATTGAAAAATACAATGACATGGTGGTACCGCCATTTGGTTAAGTTGTTCAGTGTTCCATGCCGATACAATTAAGCGCCTGGAGTAGCGTTTTTGTGGGTCTTTCAAAGAATCAATAACGTATTTTATTTGATCTATACCAGACCCGCTATAATCGTCGTTAAAATTGCCGTATTTGGCATTCCAATGTCTCCATTGAAATCCATATAATGGTCCTAAATCTCCTTCAGCATAATGAGGCAAGCCTCTTTCCTCTAAGAAATCTTTGGTTGAATTACCATCCCAAATGTGAACGTTTTGGTCATTTAGTCGTTTATTGCTTGTGTCCCCCCGAATGAACCATAACAGTTCCTTTAGACAAGTCTTCCATGCAGTTTTTTTAGTAGTTAAAATAGGAAGTGTATTATTTTCAAGTGAGAACTGTAAAGAAGCGCCGTATATAGATAAGGTATCACCATTACGACCATTATGGTGTTCTCCGTGTTGAATGATGTCATTTAATAGATGAATATATTGGTATTCCTCATGGAAATCGTTTGTGGAATTTAGATTACTGTTGCGTTCTTTGAACTTGTTATTATGTAGAGAAATTTTTAACATTATTATAGAGTAACCAAACTTTACTTTTTTAATATCTTTTTTTATGAGTTTTGTATTTTTTTCTTTTAGGTTGATGTAAACAGTAAATTCTGATGAATTTAATCTTTGAATATTGTATATAGTATAATAATGGAGTTATTAAATGAAACAATTGAACATCCACAAAAAACATTCATGACTCATGTATTTTCTACATCTGAAGAAAGCAAGGCAGAGATAATGAATATATTGCAATATGCTTTTTTAGCGATTATTCCAGTAGTGGTGTTAAATAAAAGTATTCATAATTTTATTCCAGAAGTAGATCATGAAAAAGGAAATTTAGAACTATTGATTGAGGTGTTATTACAAGTAACAATAATGTTTGTAGGTATTACACTGATACATCGTGTAGTAACATATTTCCCAACATATAGTGGATTCAAATATGATAATTTAACATTGACAAATGTGATAATAGCATTTTTAGTGATAGTATTAAGCATTCAGACAAAATTGGGCATTAAGGTAAACATTTTAGTAGATCGTGTGAAAGATATGATAAATGGACGTGAGCCAATGAATGAGGAAATACAAAAACCAAAGCAAGTAACACGTCACAGAGTAAGTCAATCCGACCATTTAGATAACACAGAACAACAACAGGGAACATTTCCACCAGCACCTGTTGCAACATCCCAACAAGGAAGTGACGGATACGACAACATGATGGGTGGGTCTAATCAAGGGCAACCTCCATTACAAGAAATGTTTGAGCCAATGGCAGCAAATGGATTGGTAGGAGGTGCGTTTGGTGGAACATTCTAAGAGGTAGAGTAGTATGAGTTTGAATACATGAATTTTCAAGGATGTAAATTCAATCATGTATTCAAACGTGTAGAGTGTATGTCTACAACAAATCGATAGATTCTATTAGCTGTAGTTTTCGTAATGAGTTTTCAAAATTGGTTTCTTGTTCTAAGTTAGCAAATAAATAATCGGTAGTAGGAGTTATTTCCTTTTTTTTTATTTCTTTATACAATTTATTAATATTGATTAATACATTTTCGATATTCTTTTTAGACTTTATCATGTCTGTTTTTAAGTCGCAATTTTCAGTTATAATAGCAATAGCAAAATAAAGTAAAAAACGTCTCCGTTTAGGTGTAGAATAAGTATACTTAATACAAAATAACGAAAGGAGTGATTGTATGATTTTAAGAAAGAACGGGTTCTCTTTTTTTGAAACATGGTGATATAAAATATCCCAAATAATCCATACTGATTGCGTACGGAACTTACTTTCTAATTTAACAAAAGGGCGTGGTTCACAATTACACGGCATTTTTCTTTTCCTACAAATAGCTTCAAATTCTATTATCCATTCAACCCAATAACACGCATTATGGAAGTTAGATTCACCTGTACTAAGGTTATATGAGAGTTCATTCATAGCAATAAATAGTTCCTTAGGGTCATCCTTTAGAAAAATATCATCAACATAATGAACGTTAGGTGCAATAAGTCGTTCAGTCATTTGTGTAATATCATATTCATCTTTTTTGTTTATTTTAACAATTTCATAGGAATGCTTTTTATTCGAATATGTCAATATACTAACTATTTCTGCAAACATTATGCGAATGGTAGGATGGTTACGTAATTGTAATTCATTCACTAAGTCATTATTCGAAATAATACTTTTAAACAATAAGAATCTCTTTTCAACATAAATACATAACTTTGGATTGGCAATATGTATGTATTTCCCAATGAAATGTAAGATAGTTTCCCATATTTCACTAAAATGTCCTGAGCATATTAATTCGCAACACCAAAAACATGCAGGTTCTAATTTCCCATTTAACATACATTTTTCCATTTCATTTTTGACTTGTGTTTTCTTAAAGTTAGAGAAAGTGTTATTAGTAAACTCACCTGGTAACCGCATATCGTTTATAATACTACTGTCTTTAACAGAAGGAAGTTCATTCATAGGCTAAATAATAGGAACAAAAAAAATGGGGAGTATGATCTTATTGTAAGGTAAATATTCACTTGTATTTGTATTTGTATTTATTCTGTTATAATACGTGGTGCGACATTAATCGTTTGTAATTCTTGTGATAGAAGTTTATATGCATATGGGATATCAACCTTTGCAAAATCAACACGATTGTCGCATGTCCTACAATGATGAACGGTATATTCATTTTCCTTTGTTTGTATTTGTGAGTTATCATTGTAACAAGCAATTAAACCACATTTTTTACAAACATAAGTGGTGAATTTATCAGATACATCGAACATACGTTCTTTACAAAATCGTGACATACCGTGTGCTATCATTACATCTCTTTCCATTTCACCTATTCTGAAGCCACCATCTTTAGAACGACCTTCAGCTGGTTGTCTTGTAAGGTTGACCATAGGGCCTATAGAGCGACTGTGTTGTTTGTCTGCAACCATATGTTTTAATCGTTGATAAAATACTGGACCCATGAATATACTTGATTCAAGTTGTTCTCCAGTAAGTCCATTATATAGTATTTCATTGCCATAGCTTTCATATCCAATTTCTTGTAAGCATTTCGAAATGAATCTAACATCAAGATTCCCAAAGCTGGTTCCATCTCCAAATAGACCAAGTTCAATAAGAACTTTTCCAAGTAGAGTTTCTTTAAGCTGTCCGATAGTCATACGCGAAGGGATGGCGTGCGGATTGATAATAATGTCAGGTTTCATTCCATCCTTTGTAAAAGGCATATCACATTCTGGTATGATATTACCAACAGTACCTTTTTGACCGTGTCTTGAACTAAATTTATCACCATAGTTAGGTTTTCTTGTAGCCCTTACACGAACTTTAGCAAAGTCATAGCCATCACCATTTCGACCGGTATAGTTCTTGTCGATATATGTTTCCTCATTTGTTCTAAAAGTTTTGCTTTGGTCTTCAAATTTGATAGTCTTAGTGGGGTCGTTTCGATTTTCCTTAATGGGAATAATCTTAGATATAATAATGTCTCTGTTTTCTATTAATTCATTTTCATTGACAAATCCGTGCTGATTAACTTTATGGTAATTACCATATTTGATTGTCTTTGTTTTTTGTGGGTCTGGTTTACATCTTATAATTTCATCACGAATAATATTTTTGTCTTCATCTTTTTCTGTGTGATAGATGGTGGCCATGAAAAGCCCTCTATCTATAGAACCTTTATTAATTAATACACTATCTTCTTGATTGTAACCAGTATGTGTCATAATAGCAACGTGTAATTGTGTCCCAGAGGGAACTTTGTTGAGATGTATAAAGTTCATAACACGTGTATCAACTAATGGACGGGTAGGGTAATTTAAAACGTAAGCAGTTTTATCCATACGTTTGTCAAAATTCGTGGCATAAACACCCATCGCTTGTTTTCCCATAGCACATTGGTATGTGTTTCGTGGAGCTTGATTGTGGTCAGGAAAAGGGATACAAGACGCGAGTATTCCAAATATAGTACTTGGGTGTATTTCACAATGAGTATACAAATATTTCCCTGTTCCTTTATTATGAATATACTGATCTTTACATTTCATACCAATCATGGAATAGTTTTGTTCTTCGGGGTCAATATACTCAATAACAGATTCATCTAATTTACAGTTAGTAAGTAAGTCATTCCAATTTAAGTCATTGTCTTTTAATTGTTTAATAATTTGTTTGGTGATTATCACATTTTTATCTTTAACTTTTAATAAAGGGCGTGTAAGGCGCCCTGCGTCGTCACATATACGTATTTCTAATAGTTGGTAATCAAATACAATAGATGTATAAATATTAATAATTCCCGAAGCTTTTTTATGTTTGAGGTCTTTATACAATAATAATGGGGATTCAGTTATACCTACCCAACATCCATTAATTAACACTTTTACTTTCTTATACACTTGGTATGGTAGTAAATCGTCTAACTGAGTGGTATATTCTTTTATGTATTCATATAAAACAGAACTATCTGTAGGGATAGTGATATGTGTCATATAACTAATGTTTTTAACAATGCCAATAGACTGTCCTTCCGGTGTTTCAGCAGGACATAAGAACCCCCATGTAGTGTTATGCAATTTACGCGGTTCTATTAGTTCACCACTCTTTTCAAGTGGAGTGTTGATTCTTCGTAAATGACTTAGACTTGACATATACGTAAGCCTATTTAAAACTTGTGCCACACCAACTTTACTGCTATTTGTTTGTTTAATACTGAAGTCACCAGTAGAGAGAGCTCTATTAATGCCGTTTTCAATAGTAGTAGATTTCATAATTTTATAAATATTTGTAGTGTTGATAATATTCTCATAATCTTCTGTAGATTTCCAAGAACCGTTATTAATTTCACGAACAATTTGTTTTTGCATTTCCTTGACAAGTTTATTAAAGTAGTTACGAAATAGGTTATTTAATAACCCTCCAGTAAGTTCAATACGCTTATTTAAATAAGAATCACGGTCATCTTTTGGTGTATATCCAAGAAATGTTTTAATCACACGGGATGCCATATGGCCTAATAAATATATTTTTTGTTTTATAGTTTTACAATGAGGGAAGACATCGTTTTGTAGAACATCTTGTGTGAATTGTTTTTTTTTTTCTTGACCGATGACCTTATCAACGTTTAACGGAATGAAAGCAGTATAATTATTTATATATTCAAATGCATCCTCTTGTGTCATACACTTATTTGCGTCAACAATAGACGCTCGTAGGAAATCTAATATGACATTTCCTTCATTTACGTTATGAGTTATATAGTCACTAATATCTTTGTCACTAACAATGCCAAATGCGCGAAATAATATAAATAATTCAATAGGTTGTTTTACGCGAGAAATGTTTACATATAGTCCATGTCCAAATCCATTATTTTTACTTGAAACCATGATTTCAATTTGCTTAGGTGATATACTTTTATAATCAGGTACAGACTTGAATTCGGCATAGCAACTCCATTTACTGGTGTTTTTCCCTTGGAAGCAATAAATACGGTTTTCAGCTGCCCGTTCTTGTGCGAGAACAGTTTTCTCCGAACCCTTTATAATGAAATATCCTCCGGAATCGAAAGAACATTCACCTGTCTCACGAGCACTTAATTGAGGATTTTGTTTCAAAATACAAATGTTAGATTTTAACATTATAGGCATTTTACCAATATTAATCTTAGGAATCATTTTTTCGATAATCCTTGGATTATCCATTGATTCAGTATTACGAATAATGTATTTAATATGGATGTCAATAGTCATAGTAGAGGCATAAGTAAAGTTACGAATTTTGGCTTCAGATGGAAACATAGTCTTGGTAGCGCCATTATTTTCATGAATCTGGGGAGGATACAGTTTGAAATTATGAAAGGATATTTCTATCTCGAGAAAGTATTTATTTGTTTCAGGTACATAGTCATTTTCAGAATGAACGATCACCTTATTGAACATTTGAATAGTCTTTTGCGCTTGATAGTTAACAAAATGATTATATGATTCTATCTGGTGACGTACCAAACAACCAAGATGCTTGCCTTTAAAATAAGATTCGATTATACTAAAAGGTTCTTCCGTATAGTCACCTAAATGGTCCAATAATTCACTGTTTGGGTCAATGGTGGTATGTTTGTCTTCATTGTATATATCTTTTACTTTCTTTGAAAAATGAATTTCACTATCACTATCACTTTCACCAGGCTCCATGTCAATATGAGAATATTCATTTGAAGATGAAGATATAAAATCCATTTTGTTGTTAATTACCATTCGTTTAAATAGTATAGTATTTCAATTTTACATTTTTTTGTGAAAAATATGCCGAAAAATTATGTTTTCAACAAAAAGATAATAGATGTAACCATAGAGAATTAGTAAAATGACGTCTATAAATAAAAAATTCGTTAATTATTTGTCTAACTGTAAAAAAAGAAAAACGTTTACACAGGACGATTTTATGCAATTAGAAAAGCATATATATATAAATTATCGTTACAATAGATTAAACATTATTGATGAATCTCAGACAAATCAATTACCCTCAGCTAAAAGAAAACATCAAATCCTGACCGGCGAAGAAAATGAAGAAATTACTATAACTCCCGCAATGCCAACACAATCACACAGACAAGTACAAGTACAAGAACAAAGTACATATGCATATCCTATAGAAAAACCAAAAAAAATCATAAAAACGGATGTGTCAAATATAGGTGATTTGTTAAGAATAATAGAAGAAAACGAATATAACCCGTGTTATCAATATAATATAGATCTTCAAGGGCTCCATAATATTAGCAAAGAGCTATATAGTTTACAAAATATGATAGGTATGCAACAAATAAAGGAGACAATAATTCGTCAATTGTTATACTTTATACAACGTTTACATATTACTTGTGTAGGAAGTGATTACAAACATACTGTAATATATGGACCTCCAGGAACAGGTAAAACTAAAGTCGCCCAAATATTAGGAACAATGTATTCCAAACTGGGAATATTACGTAATAACGTTTTTAAGAAAGTAACCAGACAAGACCTTATATCCGGGTATTTAGGTCAAACTGCAATAAAAACGAGTAATGTAATAAATGAATGTTTAGGAGGGGTATTATTTATTGATGAAGCCTATTCATTAGCAGACCAAAATAAAGGGTCAAATGATAGCTATTCAAAGGAATGTATTGATACGTTATGTGAATCACTTAGTGATAATAAAGACAATCTAATGGTGATAGTAGCAGGGTACAAAAAGGAGTTAGATGAAACTTTTTTTAGTGTAAATAAAGGAATGGATTCAAGGTTTATATGGCGTTTTACAATAGAACCATACAATTACAATGAATTAAATAATATTTTTTTATCATTGTTGGCTCAAGAACAATGGCAGTGGTCTAATAATGTGTCAGACACACAATACTTATTAAGTTGGTTTAATGAGAAACACGATTCATTTACATATTTCGGTCGCGACATGGAATCATTACTTACACACGTAAAAATAGCATATGCGAGGAGGATATATGGGAAAGAAGATACATATAAAAAAATAATTACAATAGATGATTTAAATGCTGGATATTCTACTTTTTTAGAAAATAGAAAGGTCAGTTATGAAAAACCATTAGGTTTGCATATGATGTATACGTAAGAAGAATAATAATAAATTGTAATTGTTTATTAGACGTATACAACATGACAGACAATAAAAAAATATTAACAGTTAACCCATCTGATTTTAGTTTGCCAGGAAATATAAAAAAAACAAGAAAACGAACTACAACAAACAGCAACGGAATGATAAAAATGAAGCCACCAAAAATGCCGAAACGTAATGAAACATTGCGAAAAAAAGCATTATTGCGTATGATTAGAAGTCAACAACAACGGAACTTGGATGAAATTACACAGAAAAAAACAGGTGATGCAATGCAAAACAAGGAGTCATATGAAAACACAGCAAGTAAAGAAAATATTAAGGAAGGGTTTCATAGTTCATTCAACAAAGCCACATCTTATTTAGACAATTTAATTAGTGAATCAAAAACAACCAATCCTAATATCAAATTACGTAATCATACAATAAAGAACCATTTATATGAAGAAAATGTTCCGCGGTTGAACACTGAAGACCTTGCTAAAAAGCCCATAAATAATCGAATACCAGATTTAGGTAATTTAAATCCACCAACTGTAACAGATATACCGAAATACGGTTGTTTAAAAAATGGAAATTTACCAACTTATCGTTCTTGGTTGAATAAAACAAAGTATAATAAGCCTCCATTACAATTTGATACATTGAAACCCAATAACCTTACGCCATCTAATTTCTCTGCAAGTATTAACCAACAACCAGATAAATATACACATATTAATTCAGTCAGTCCAAATAATGAATATTTTCAACAAGCTAATATTAATTTAAATCAACAATCAGGTATAGATGAAAATGCTAAGGTAAAGTTGAGAGGTCAGAAGCAAAAAAAACGAATAGTACGAACCCACAAAATTGGTCGGTCAAAATATTATTCAAAAATAGGCGTACTAATATCAAATAAAACAATACGTAATAAGGTTGTAACTCAAAAACAACAGTTGAAACGTGTGCCTATTCGTGATGTAAGACAACATCTTATAAAACAAGGATTCATTAAAATAGGTAGTGATACACCAAGTGATGTTTTACGAGAAATGTACGAATCTACAATGATGATATGTGGTGAAGTAAAGAATAACAATACACACAATTTACTACATAATTTTATTCACGCGACCGATGAGTAAACAAGGTACAATATATATAATACAATAATAATAATAATTGGAGATAAACAAATTTGGAACACTTCTGGACGTGATAAGATTTTGAAATATTTTGACAATTCTGTCAATATAGTTGGTTTTACAATAACATATGTTTTCATAACACTATTACATGCATTATCAGTTCCGTCTTTGTTTCTTGACATAGGGGCTGTAATATTGCGATTCTTAGGACTGTAAGAATTGGTAGGACTGTAAGAATTGGTAGGACTGTAAGAATTGGTAGGACTGTAAGAATTGTTATATTGATTATGATATTTATTAACAATATTAGTATTAAAGCTCGTAGACAAGTCTACATATTGTCCGTAGCCGTCATCGTCAATAATGTTCATTTCTTGAATTGTTAATGTTTGTTACAATTATATAGGATGTTGTATTTATGTATTTGGATACAATGTAATTCAATTTTTTGTTCATCTTCAATGGGTGTGTAATTTCGCAAGCACTACAATGTAACTGTGTTGACAACATTTATAGTGTATAATTTTGTAATATTGTATTATATTTTTAGTGCGATAAAATATAATGTCGTTAATTCAACCAACATTAACACAAGAACATAAAAATGATATTACCGATTACATAAATATGTATCGAAGGAAACATGGTGCCCCGCCAATTAAGTATGATGATAATATAGCAACGTTTTCACAAAGTTGGGCTTCGTATCTTGCGTCTAATGGGTTATTTGAACATAGTACTAACAGAGAATATGGTGAGAATTTGGCGTATTTCAAGGGTTACGGGAATAACGTATTAGAACTTATTAAGAAGAGCATTGATTTATGGTATGAAGAAATTAGCTTATATGATTTCAAAAACCCTGGGTTTTCAAGTGAAACCGGACATTTTACGTGTCTAATATGGAAAGAACAGACATCATTTGGTATAGGGTACGCATATAATACGGAAAAAGATGTAGTGAACGTGAATCAGAATGTAAGTCCACCGTGTAACATAATGGGTGGCTTTGAAGATAATGTATTGCCATTATTAGAAGAAACTCCGACAACGCCTATTGTTGAAGAACCTGTTGAGGAAACTCCGACAACGCCTATTGTTGAAGAACCTGTTGAGGAAACTCCGACAACGCCTATTGTTGAAGAACCTGTTGAGGAAACTCCGACAACACCTATTGTTGAAGAACCGGATGAAGAAGACATAGAAACCACCGAAAAAGAACTTATACACTTATTAGAAAATGTTCTCAACTTAATAAAAGGAAGGCAAAGACGACGTGTAATTTTACATTCACTCAATATTATAATAGACGAATTGATTTTAGATAAAGAGAACATGTATCCAAAAAATGTCGAAAAGTTAAACATGTTATACTATACGAAGTATTTACTCGAAACAGGAAAACCGTTATATTTTGTATTTCATACAGTCAGAAAAATTATACATTTTATGAAGTCAACACTATGAAAACGATGATACGAAAGTGCTTCAAAAAATGATATAGAATTTGTATTGTATCTATTTTAGAAATGGACGTTAAAGACTCCTTAAAAAAGAAAACATGTATATATGACCAATATTTCAATGAGACATTACATTATACAGAACAATATGGAGAAAATGTGATTGTATTGATGCAAGTGGGAGGTTTTTTTGAAATGTATGGGTACAAAGAAAATGATGAAATAAAGGGAAGCAGAATAGAACCAGTCAGTAACCATTGCGGATTTTCAATAAGTGAAAAAAAAAATTTTTATAATGATAATCCATTGGTAATGGCTGGAGTTCCCGAATATTCAATTGACAAACACGTTCCATTGATAATTGAATTAGGGTATACTGTAGTAGTGTTTAAACAGGTCGACATAGATAACAGCGATAAAAAGAAACGAGTGTTGGAAAATATATATTCTCCTGGAACTTGTATACCACAGGATGACACGCGCATATTATCTAACAATATAATGTGTATATGGGTCGAATTACATCCAAAAATTATTAATAACACATCGAACACATTTATACTACAATATGGAGCATCGTGTATAGACATGGTATGTGGAGATAGTGTAATGATAGAGCATTCTTATAATGTAGAAAGTAAGAAGATGTTTCCATCTAATTTTGATGAATTACATCGTTTTATAAGCGTGTATAATCCAAGTGAAACAATCATTATTTCAAGTGAAAAAGAAGACGCTTTACAAAACATAATAGATATGACAAATATCAATTCATGTCTCGTACATATTTTGAATCCAACAGAAAGTGTTAAGGTGGTTCGGTGTGAAAAACAAGTGTATCAACAAGAAATACTTGAAGAATATTTTAATGTAAATACATATCACATATGCCAAGAATTCCGTGAGAACATGTTAGCTACACAAAGTTATTGTTATTTATTAAATTTTATAAAGGAACATAATCCTAAGTTAGTAAAGAATATCAATTTACCAAGTTTTAAATTACTATCTGACAGAGTTATATTAGCTAACCATACATTATCACAGTTAAACATAATCGAAGACAATGAAAATAAAACATCATTACGTGGTAAGAAAGGTTGTGTTAGTAGTTTTTTGAATAAATGTTGTACTGCAATGGGAAAACGAAAATTCAAAACGGAAATGACAAACCCCACTACAAATGAAGAATGGTTAAATAATGAATATAGAATGATACAACATATGTTAGATAATTATTCCTATGACCGACATCAACAAATAAGGAAACATTTGTGCAAAATAAAAGATATCGAACGAATCGTACGTCAGATTTTTTTACGAAAATTGTACCCATCAACAACGTATCATTTGTATATTAATATTGAGGAAATGTTATTATGTCTGGAATCGATAAAGAATGATACAGTTTTATTAAAGTACATATGGGGTGATGTAGTTAATGTGGATAATAAAGACATATACAATGATATGGTAAATGTACTAATTGCAGAAAAAAAATACTTGGATTCAGTATTGAACATAAGTAATTGTGCTTACGTTAGCAGTATGAAAAATGTAGTAGAAACCCCAATAATAAAAAATGAAGTAGACAAAGATTATGATCTTGTGATGAATACATATCATGGTTATGAAAGTAGGTTCGTCGAAATAAAAGACTACCTTGAAACATGTATTAAAGAATCTGAAAAAAAGAAAATAGATAGTGGATATATAAAGGTACATAAGACAGATAAAACAGGTAAATATTTAGATATTACTACACCACGTTGTAAAAAACTACAAGAGTCTATGAAAAGTCATGAAGAAACGAATATAAATGAATATAAGCCAATATTATTATCAGACATAAAGTTTGTAACGGGAAATGGAAATAATAAAAGAATAGACGCACAACAATTGAATACTATAACCCGTAGCATATTAGAATATGAAGGGAAGATACAGAAGGAAACTACACGTGTATATAATGATATAATGAAAGACATAGAATTAGAACACTGTGATAACTTGGACAAAATAAGCAAACTAATAACGAAATTAGATGTACTACAATCAAAATCATATGTGGCGAATGAATACAATTATTCGAAACCTGAAATACAAGTGAATACAGAGTCATTTGTGCATGCCTATGGATTACGGCATGTATTAATAGAACATATACAACAAAACGAAACTTATGTCCCTAATAATCTCTTTATTAATAAGTCACTTAATGATAGAGATGTAGATAATTACACACAAGGTATATTACTATATGGAACAAATGCAGTAGGAAAGACGAGTCTCATACGAGCATTAGGAATAAGTGTGATAATGGCACAATGCGGAATGTTTGTACCTTGTAGTAAGTTTGTATATAAACCGTATAATGGAATATATTCAAGAATATTAGGAAATGATAATTTATTTCGCGGATTGTCTACTTTTGCGGTAGAGATGTCTGAATTACGTGTTATATTGAATGAATCATGTAAAAATAGTTTAATTCTTGGCGATGAACTGTGCTCAGGAACCGAAATACAATCGGCATTGAGTATTTTTGTTTCTGGACTTGAAAAGATGTATAATAATAAAAGTAGTTTTATATTTGCTACACATTTTCATGACATTATTCAATATGATGAGATAAAGCAAATGAACCATTTGGGTATAAAACATATGGAAGTGGTATATAATCGGCAATCTGATTCGTTAATTTATGATAGGAAAATAAAAGACGGACCAGGAACAAAAACGTATGGATTGGAAGTGTGTAAATCGTTACATTTAGACAACGAATTTTTAAAGAGAGCATACGAAATACGTGATAAATATTTCAAAGAAACATCAGGTGTATTGGGTTATGGTGTATCCCGTTATAATAGTAAAAAGGTGTTAGGGTTATGTGAAATGTGTAATATAGAAATGGGAGTAGAAGTACATCATATAGAGCATCAAAAAAATGCAAATAATAATAATGGTTATATCGGTAACATTCATAAGGACCATAAAGCAAACTTGATGAATATATGTGAAAAATGCCATAATGAAATACATCACAATCCGGAGACATCCATAAGAAAGAAAAAGACATTAGACGGGACAATAATATTGACATAGAATATGTAATATGATATTTCACGTTTTTACAATTTATGTTCCATAAACAATATGAACATAAATTACATTTGATAGTGTCATTTTTTGAATTCGGGTCTCAAACTACTAAGTATAATACTTTCTTCGTAACTGGGAATAAATTTTGTTTGTTGGTTTTTAATATTTTGTGGAGATGTTTTCTCTATTAGCAAGACAGGTGTTTTTGAAGACTTTGAGTAATGGGGTTGATTTTGAACATACAATCTATGTAGTTTATTTATCCTTCCGTTTTTAATGTAAGGTATATTACTCTCTTTTAACATAAGAGGGGCGTAGTCCTTTTTAATGGAGTCCTCTGATTCATGATATTGAATATTATAACGGTCAGACATACCTCGAGTATTATTATCGTAAGAATATTCGCCTTTTTTATACATAGAGGCGGTGGATTGAATATTTTTTTTTTTCATATTGGCAATTGTTCGTTCTTTTCCAAGCGCAATTAAGTCTTTTTGTGTTTTACTATCAGCTACATTTTTATCCTGAATATCTTGTGCATTTTTTAATACATTGTCGTTTAATATACGCGATTCAATAAGTGTTTTCTCGACCTCACGAGTTAATGCATCTTCATTACCAAGTAATTGAGGGTTGTTTTTTAGAATATTAAATCTAATTTCCTGCTTAATTTTTTGTAATTGTACATTTACCCATTTGGGGTCTTCGTAAGTAATTGGTTTAGTATGGCGGTCATTATTAGCAATATCACTGCTCTGTTGTTGTGGTTGAAATTGTTCTACACAACCACCTGATTTTGTTTTGCCTTGACAATCAATTCGCATACCGAATAGCGGATAGACTAACATAATAATAAGTAATAATAAAACAACATATGGAATAACAATATGCAATGGAATTGCAATAATAAAAGTAGGAAGAGTATAGACAAAGAAAACATAGACACTTGTAATAAAACTTGTGTTGGCTGTGTTGGCTGTGTTGGCTGTGTTGGTGGTATTGGCGATGTTGGCTGTGCTGGCGGTGTTGGGTTCAGAATAGTTATAATATAACATTGTAAAAAAGTCGTGGAACCAATTAAGAATCATCTTGAAAGGTAAAAACACATAGGCATTAATTATGTCCTTTATCAAATTAGGTGTACAACTTTGAACGAATTTTATTATACTACGATATGTGAATATTAATAAGATAATTGAAAAAAATATACAAATAACTGTAATGGTTGCATATAACACCCCATTGAAATTTTTGCTACCAGGAATATTCATCTATAATATGCAAATATTATACCTTTGGAGATTTACAAAATATGTATGTTTTTGTCTAAAATCTCTATACACTCATAATTTTTTTATTGATCTTGATTTGTTACAAATGTAAAAATTGATTAGAGTAATAATAATATCTAAATGTTATAATATTATTATAAGTATGATTATACCTATTAAATGCTTTACGTGTGGTATGGTATTGGCGGATAAATACAGATTCTATGGCATGGAAGTGAGGAAGCGTAAGTTGCATAAAGGCATTAGCCTCGATAATGTATTATATTTAACAAAGAATAATACAGACAAAACAATTGAAGGAAATGTTCTGGATGAATTGGGATTAACAAGCGTATGTTGTAGACGGCATGTATTAACGCATGTAGACATTGAATAAAAAAATAAAAAAATAAAAAAATAAAAAAACGATAATACACATTCTAATAAAAAAAGTAATAATCATTTTTTTTTACGAAGGATTTTTTTAATCTTCAATCATATATATGACGGGGTTGACAAATCTATGTGGTCCATCTGAGTTTTACTTGGTAATATCAACAATAGCGTTAATGTTGATGACATTTCAGAATTATGGTAATAAAGAAATATATTGTTTAGGGGACTATAATTGTATAGTTCCAGATACATTCACATTATTCGTATTTAAGGTAATATACATTGCGTTTTGGACGTGGTTACTGAACATTTTGTGTAAAGGTGGAGCATCTTGGTTATCATGGTTAATTGCATTATTTCCTATACTTTTATTTTTTGTTTCTCTTTCATTACTTTTTGTACCAATGTAAAAATATTTAGGTAATACTATAAGACCTTAAAATACGTAGTCTATGTATGTGTAATACTAAATGAGTAAAAATTGAATAAAGCTATACAAAAATACATCATATTATTGTATAGTTATGAGTGTATCATTACAAAATATTTTCGAACAGGATGGAGAACTAAATTTTACATTGAGTGGGGTAAATGTAAGTATAGCCAATTCAATTAGACGCACTATCTTATCTGAAATACCAGTAGTTGGTATTTATACACAGACGTATGATAAGAATCAGTGTAAAATTGAGAAAAATACATCAAGATTACATAATGAAATATTAAAACAACGTATAAGTTGTATTCCTGTACATAGTAAAAATATGGAGACATTACCAGGAAACTACATAATTGAAGTAGAAAAGGTGAATAACACAGACAGTATGATGTACGTTACAACAGAAGATTTCAAAATAAAGAGTAAAAATACTGAAAATTATCTAACAAAAGAAGAGACACGTAAAATTTTCCCATCGAACGAAAAGACTGAAATGTTTATAGACTTTACAAGATTACGTGCTAAAATTAGTGATACAATACCAGGTGAAGAGATTAAATTAACAGCAGAATTTTCTGTCCATAACGCAAAGGAAGATAGTATGTATAATGTGGTATCAAAATGTTCGTATGGAAACACGCCAAACTTAGATAAGATACAAGAAATGTGGAAGGATAAAGAGAAGAACATTGATAACGGCGAATTTACAAAGGATGAGATAGAATTTCAAAAAAAGAACTTTTATTTATTAGATGCACAAAAATATTACATTGACGACAGTTTCGATTTTGTAATTAATAGTATAGGTATTTATGAGAATAAAGAAATAATACTCAAGGCGTGCTCTATATTGAAAGAAAAATTTGAAACAATTATTGAAACAATAGATTCTAATACATTACAAATAGTATTAAGTGAGACGACAATGGAAAACAGTTATGATATTATACTTGTGGATGAGGACTACACAATAGGTAAAGTATTAGAATATTTGATCTATACTAATTATTTTATCAAAGAGAAATCGGTTACGTTCTGTGGGTTCAATAAACATCATCCAGATGATAGTTCAAGTCGAATTCGAATGGCATTTAAAAACAATGTAGATAAACAAATGGTTGCGGAATACATTCGTAAAGTGTCAATCTTAGGAATAAATATATATATAGAAATAGAGAAACTATTTACTTAGGTTCTGGCGTATCAAGAATATTACCTGGCAGACTAACAATATATCATAATCGTATCAGATTTTTTTTTGTAATCAAAGGAAAGAACAATCGATAAAAATTGAAACTGTAGAATATATTTAGATATCATAACAATATTATGGATAATAGATTAAATAAAAAAGTGGACTCTTATTTGGCCGAGTTTAAAGAGAGTATACGCAATAAGTCGAATGAACTGTCATTTTCAGAGGTTGACAAGATTTGTGACCTAATGGAGTTTATTTACGAGTATAAAAGGTTGTCATTTAATAAGGAAGATATAAATAAACGACAGCGTATAAAGAATTGCATTCCAGATACAAATAGATGTAATGCAAAAATAGCAGACGGGAATCAATGTACACGACAACGTAAAGATAATTGTGTGTACTGTGGTACTCATGAGAAAGGGTGCCCACACGGAGTAATAAATGAGTTATCTCAAAGAAACATGTATACCAACCATGAAGTGTTTGTGGAAGACATCAATGGGATATGTCAACACTTAGATAAACACGGAAACATTTATAAAACTGAAGATATAATGTATAATAAAGAAAATCCAAGTATAATTGGACAATATATGGTAGATTCTCATGGAGAATACAATTTACAATTCAATGAAAACAAATTGTAAAAAGTAAAAACGGCACAATTGAATCTAATTCATTTTTCGAGTTATACTCTCTTTGAGAGTTGTCTCTCTATTTTCAAGTATAAAGTCGTTAAGTTCATTCGCTTTTGATACGTCATCGTCATAGTATTTAGATAGTATATTTAAAAGGGCCTTTTTGGTTAACGGTTTTTTTATGTCCTTCTTATTGTAACATAATTGCCCATCGTTTAAGTCGAAACAGTCGATATCATTGCTCTTCATTACATTAATAAGGCTATTTGATATTTCTTTTTTTTCTTTTTTCCGGGTATTTTGCTCTTTTTGTAAAGCTTTTATTTCATTATCCAATTTTACCCAATTACGAACGGTACTAATGAGTAAATTATTCTTATCCATATTTAATATAATATATGTATTGATATTTATGTGATTTACTTTCTTGAATATTATATGGTATAATATAATATACAATATACAATATACAATGACATTTATGAGACATCGTGGTAGGACAAATAATATGAATCGAACTAATAATCAAATAAACCTTATTTATCAATTACAAACTACAAGAAAAACATCACCAATAAAAAGAGAAACCCCTGCTCCTATAGATGATAAACCTAAAATGAAGTGGGGAGAACCGGTTTGGTTCCTTTTTCATACTTTAGCAGAAAAGGTCAAACAAGACCAGTTCCCTACATTAAAAGAAGGAATTATGAATATAATTCGTTCTATATGTAATTCTTTACCATGTCCAATATGCGCTGAACACGCAACACAATACATGAAAGGTATTCAAGATAATTCGATACGTACAAAAGAAGACTTGAAATTAATGTTATTTAATTTCCATAATGAAGTAAATAAGCGAAAGGGATATGACGTGTTCCCATTAAATGAGTTGGCCTTAAAATATAAAAAAGCAGTTACAATAAAAGTAATAAATTATTTTATTACTGCCTACAAGGAGAAGTCGAGAAACATACAAATGATTGCAACCGAAATGAACAGAGATAGAGTGATACGTAACATACGTCAATGGTTGAATGTTAACTTGATTCACTTTGATACATAACTGTATTACGGAAATATTTATGTATTTTGGCGAATATGTGGAAACATATGTCTAACCAGATATTAAGTTCCCATTCTTATAAACACGACATTTGAAGGTCTGTCTTGATGGACGACTACAATGGTTACTTTGTTCTAATCCAGCAAAATAGAGTAACCTTTTGGACTTGAACCCTTTGTCAATTAAATAGCCCCAGAACATACCAAATGAACCTAAAACAGTGGCCGCAGTCATTTGAGTTAGTGTATGACATTCATGGCTAATATTCCAATAGAAGTTAAATATTGTTAGTAACGTGAAGAATACAATAGTAACCCAATTTTGTGTAACAATATTATATGTCATCATAGAATATATTAGATAGAACATAGTAAATACAATTACATTTTGACCAAGCGGGATGTTAGAAAACACCCCCATCTTGTTAATAGTTAATGACTTACATATATTTGGAGTAGTTGATGCGTCGTTAGAGTTACCTAAATATGAAATCAAAGGCGATGCTGATAAACATAAAATAGAACTTGTTAGTACTCCCAGAAGATAAATAATACCTTTGAAATCTTGATTAAATATGGAAGACAATGTGAAAAAACATATTAATATGAACGGTGCTAAACGTAAAAATAGATATGCAAACGCAATAAAGTTGAGTTCCATCTTTATATTACAATTAGAAATTACTTGACACTGTAAAGTAAAATAGTATAGACATTTGTTGTTTCCATATTAGACTGTGAAATGACTTAAATATAACACTATAGTTTAAATATTCAGCTATCAAATAAGGTTGTATAATGGGCATTCCAAGTTATTTTTCGTATATTATTAAGAACTATACAAATATTATACGAAGTTTGAGTGATATTTCATTGAACAATGACAATAAAAATGATAAATTTACTCACTTATATATGGATTGTAATTCAATTGTGTATGACTCTTACTATGAACTTGAAAAAGTTGATGTAGAAAGCATAGAAGACATAATTATAGACAGTGTAATATCCAAGATAGAATATTATATTAAACTATTGAACCCTACAAAGTGTATATATATAGCATTCGATGGGGTAGCACCCTTTGCTAAAATGGAACAACAGAAATTAAGACGTTACAAGTCGTCTTTTACTGCTATTATTAATAATGAATATATTCGTAAAGAAATAAAAAACAAATGGAATACCTCTTCTATAACACCCGGAACGCAATTCATGCACAAGTTAAATGAGAAACTAAAATACCACTTTAATCATAGTGAACAAAGATATAAATGTAATGAAGTTATTGTATCGTGTTCTGATGAACACGGCGAGGGAGAACAGAAGTTGTTTTCGCATATCCGTTCGTACTCAATAAACTCTGACCGAATTTCTGTCTATGGGTTAGATTCTGACTTGATAATGCTTTCGATATTTCATTTATCTTATTGTAAGAACATTTTTATATTTAGGGAAGCGCCTGAGTTTTTACGTAATTCAATACCAGTAGATGTATCAGAAAACCAGCCTTATTTTGTAGATATAGATAGTCTTCAGTATGGAATTATGGAGCATATGAATTGTGAATATAATAACAAACAGAGAATACGCGATTATGTATTTTTATGCTTCTTTTTGGGGAATGATTTTTTACCACATTTTCCAAGTATGAACATACGAACACACGGAATGGATGTACTATTAGATACGTATAAGATGACACTTGGAAATAAAAAGGATGAATACCTTATAAATGAAGAGAATGGAAAAATAGATTGGATTAACGTTAATAAATACATTAATAAAGTACAGGAAAAGGAAGAAGAATATTTGAAACAAGAACATAGCAATCGTAATAGATTTGATAGTTATAAGTTTGGTGAAACTACAACAGAAGAAAAGGAGAAAGCCCTTCAAAATACACCAATAATATACAGAAGAGAAGAAAAATATATATCTCCATATGAGTATGGTTGGGAAGAAAGATATTACAAGAGCCTATTTGGAAAGGAACGAAAACCGAAAAATCTGAAAGAAATATGTAATAATTACATAGAAGGACTTGAATGGGTATATGTATATTACACTCACGATTGCATCGATTGGAAATGGAAATATAACTATCACTACCCACCTCTATTTAAAGATTTGATAAAATATATACCTCATTTCCAAATGGAATATTTTAGTAACCCTAAACAACCACACATATTTTCACCGTACACTCAATTAGCATATGTCTTACCAAAAGATAACCTATACTTATTACCAAAAGAAAAAGAAGTGTGGTTATTAAAAAATTACAAAGAATACTATCCAGAAAATTATAACTTCATTTGGGCTTATTGTCGCTATTTTTGGGAGGCACATCCTATAGTGAAAGATATACCGATACCAGAATTAAATAATATAGATACAATTTTACGAAGTTAGGTAAAACATAAACATGCATAAGAATAAATATTTGTAGTAAATAATTTACCGAAATAATATAGATGAAATATTTGCCGTATGAAATAATTTTAGAAATAATTTCTTTTGTTGATGATGTAAACGTTCGAAAAGATTTCAATATAATATTACCACTTAAGAAAGATAGATATTACAAATTAAATAACTTGTTTAGATTTAAACCAACAGTAATACAAGATACATATATACAACATTTTATACCTAACAAATTCGAAAGCAAAGAACGCGTGAATGAGCATATAGATGACGATAGTATGGAGATAGGAATGGAAATAAGTAAAGACTCTGTATATTATTCGTATAATTTATATATATTTAAGAAATCAGATAATTCAATGAATGTAGACCATTCGATTGTATCCATTAATGTTGATTTATTTTGCTGGCATTATAAACATTTTGATTACCATAGATATTAATAACTATAGTGAATTGTTCTGAATATTCATTCAGTATTGTATGATATTTTACGCACCTCATACAATTATAATAGTATATTTTATACAATGTTGATTAAAAATTTTGTTTGGGATTTTATAAAAGAACATAAGTTTACTTTCATTACCTACATATTAATAATAGTAACCTTTTTTCCTATTGAAGGAATAGTATTACCAAATGTATATGGAAAATTATTTGAACTGTTTAAAAAAAATGTAAAAGTAGAAAATTTTGGTAATGTATTTACCAACATAAAAAAACAAAATATACAAGGTGCAATAACCTTATTGTTGATTGTATGGATGTTAATAGTTGGTTCTGGATTCTTGAAACATGAAGTAGAATCTACACTAATTCCAGAATATATGAAATACACTCGTAATGTAATTTATAAACACACAATAGAAGCATATTCAGATGACTATCGTGATATGAAAAGTGGTGAATATTTGTCGCGTGTTCTTGAATTAACAAGGAATATGAAGGACTTATTTCAATACTCTATTAACAGGTTGATACCTGAAAGCATAGTATCTATCATAATAGTAGGGTATTTATTTATTAATCACACTTACTTAGGTATTACAAATGGCGTGTGTATATTTATGTGTGGATTAATACAATGGATAGGTGGGTCTTATATAGTAGAAAAGGTAAAGAGCAAGGAAGACTTCTTCAACAGCATAATAAGTGAGAACATTCGAGATAGTTTGGATAACTTAATGAACGTATATTTGAATAATGAGGTTGCTACGAATATTGATAAGAATGAAGAATTAGAAGAAAAAAATAACCTTCAAATGAAGGAAATAATGTCTTTTCAAAACAAGGTTGTAGTAGCATCCGAAGTAATCATTTTACTTTGTTATGGGATTTCATTATATCTGATATATAAACTATTAATAGATAAAAAGATTACAATTTCACAAGCAATAATATATACATTAGTAATCGGTCAGTTTGTTAGTTACATGATTAATATAAATATAGGATTGGTCCATAATGTGTCATATAAATTAGGAATAATTGAATCGTCGAGGAACCATTTGAAATCACTATTTGTAGACAATAAGATAAAAACAAAAACTGATTGTATAAACAGTGGAAATGTTAGATTTAAAAATGTTAGTTTCAACTACAATAAAAAAAACGATGATTTTACGGTTGATAATGTAACATTTACATTGGATGATAAAAAAAAATATGGTATAATTGGTCGTTCTGGTTCTGGAAAAACAACATTGATGAAGCTGATGGCAGGGCTATATCCTGTAGACAGTGGAGAAATAACAATAGATGGAACTAATATTAAATACATTAAAAGAGAACATTTACGTGAAAATGTTAACTACGTTAACCAAAAAACAAGTTTGTTCAATGAATCAGTTATAAGTAACATGTTATATGGGAATGAACATGTAACACAAAAGGAGATGATAAGTAAACTTAAAAAATACAAATTATTAGAAGTGTTTAGTGGGCTACACGATGGAATATATACAAGCGCCGGGGTACATGGAAATAATTTATCAGGAGGGATGCAAAAATTAACAATGTTAATGCGGGGTATAGTTAAGAACTCCAAAATAATGATATTAGACGAACCATTAGCAGGGCTTGACCAAGGGACTCGTATGAAAGTTATTGACATGATAAATATAGAATCAGAAGGAAAAACGTTAATAGTAATCACACATGATAAAGAAATCTTACCACACATGGAACACATAATTGACATCAATAAAATTTAAATATGTATAAGAAGGGTGTGTGTGTGTGAGTATAAAAAATGTGATATGTATATATAATAGAATGGTGGAGAGTAAAAAGTGTTTATGTAAATCAAAGAAAGAGAAAAAAGGGTGTAAGAAAACTGTTACTCGGAAAATGAAGAATAATAAGTATAATAAAACGAAAGGAACAAAAGGAGGTAAACTGATAGATTATTTGATGAAAAATAAAAATAAAAATAAAAAAGAGAAAGTATTAGCAGAAAATGGAGAAATTTTAGCAGAAAGCGTTATGGAAAGGTTTATAGATGAAGAATCAATAATGCAGACAATAGAGGAGTTGATAAAACCATACAAGGAAGATTTAGTAAAAGCAGTAAATAGTTATTGTTATAATAGTAAATATGAGTATTTTTTCTCAGGAAGAAGGAGATTCGAAAGCAAACAACATGAAGTAGACGAACAAGCAGTTGACATACTTCAGGGATGGGCTAAATTAGGATGTCCTTCAGATTCAGCTATTGAATGTATAAAGTCGTTAACAAAGACATATAAAGAGTACAGCGGATGCGAAGAAGGAGCAGAAAAAAAAGACAAATTATTAGCAGAGATTGGAGAGTATATAGCAGAAGAATTAATGGAAGTGTATATACCTGACGAAATAATGAAGATGAAAAAGAAGCTGATAAAAGATGTCAAGAAAGAAATAGCAAAAGCAGTAAATAGTTATTGTTATAATAGTAAATATAAGTATAGGTCAGGTAGATACGACACATGGAAAAGGAAATTCGAAAGGAAACAAGATGAAGCCAACCAACAAGCATATGACATACTTGAGGCATGGGGTGAATCTGGTCCAATAGAAAATGTTACTGAAAGTATACAGTCGTTAGTGGAGGATTATAAAAGGTACAGTGGATGCCAGTAGTGTAGGGTGTAGGTAGATAAATGAGATAATATTATATGTTATAATATAATATTAATGTGGTATTGTTATATTTTACGAAATAAATTAGAAAAATATAAAAAAAAGACTTATAACGGGTCAACGAATAATCCAATGAGAAGGTTAAGACAACATAATGAAGAGATAAAAGGAGGGGCAAGAGCGACACATGGAAAAGGAGGTAGTTGGGAAATATGTGCGATGTTATCAGGATTCCCAGATCATATTAATGCACTGTCGTGTGAGTGGCGTATGAAATGTCCTTCAGGAAGACCAGGAAAAAGAGAGGGGAAATACCAGCGTGTTGATGGGAGAATAAGGTCATTAAATGAAATACTACCATTGGAACGATGGACCGGTAAATGTGTAGTAGACAATCGGGATATGAAACTGAAGCTACATATAGTGGAGGATGTGACGGGATACCTGGATAGGAGTAAAGTGCCAAGTAACATAGAAATCGTAGAAGTGGAAACGATCGATAAGGGTTGTGTTGAATTGGATATGGATGTGTATGTTTAGACAAATAATTTATAGTAAATAGGGGAGGTGATATGAGGTGAGATATAACCTGTTACTTAAGCATTTATATCTATATTTGTTGTGTTCGATAATACTATCTAAATAGTGGTCTTCGTTTGTATCCTTTTCAATAGGTGTAAATTTCCAAAAATGCCCGGTTTCCTTAATATCAATAAAAGCCTCTTTGCGAAAATAAATGTTTTCGTAAAAACATTTGGAATGTTCTCTCCAATTTTTTACAAATACATACGCATAATCGTTATCAAAATTAGGATAATACACAATTTTACGAATATCGACATAATTTGAGACCGAATTATGTAAACTTTGCAAAGGAAATTTACGAGCGTTTGTGGTAGCACGAAAGATGAATTGGTTCATATGTGTTGTTTCTGTTAATAATAAACTAATAATTAGGTACCTTTTTAATCAATTTTTGAGATGAAAACTATAGATATTGAACCTGAGATATAAATTAAAGACAATTGTTGTAATATTAAATAATGAGAAAAATAGCATTTATTACTGGTATTACAGGACAAGACGGGTCTTACTTAGCCGAATTACTTATTGAAAAGGGATATAAAGTATATGGTATTGTTAGAAGAACATCTTTACTGTTTTCGCACACAAGATTAGATCACATTAGAGATAAAATATATTTAGAATATGGTGATTTATCTGATGGTTCATCATTGACAAATTATATTACGAAAATGACGAGAGAAAACGGGGATTTAGAAGTATTCGAAGTATATAATTTAGCAGCACAAAGTCACGTGAAGATTTCATTTGAAATTCCTGAATATACATCATTAATTGATGGGTTAGGAACGTTGAAGATATTAGAAGCAATCCGTACATTACCATATGATGTTAGAAAGAAAATCAAATTTTATCAAGCTGGTACGAGTGAAATGTTTGGTGATGTGTTGGAAAAACCCCAAAAAGAAAGTACTCCATTCAATCCTCAATCCCCTTATGCATGTGCCAAAGTGTATAGTCATTATTTAGTGAATAATTATCGCGATGCTTATGACCTATTTGCGTGTAATGGAATTTTATTTAATCACGAAAGTCCAAGACGTGGAGAGAATTTTGTCACGATGAAAATAGTCAATGGTGTGAAGAAAATTATGAAACAAGAAAGAGAGAACAAACCGAATTATGTATTGAAATTGGGAAACATTGATAGTAAACGTGATTGGGGGCATTCAAAAGATTATGTCTATGGAATGTGGCTGATGCTTCAACAAGATAAGCCTGACAATTATGTCTTGGCTACTGGAAAAACATATACTGTAAGAGAATTTATTGAACGTTCTTTCATAAAGGTTGGTAAAGAAATTGTATGGTCTGGTGAAGGCATTAAAGAAATAGGTAGAGACAAAAAAACTGGTACAATATTAGTCGAAATTGATGAGAAATATTTTAGACCTTGTGAAGTCGATTTCTTATTAGGTGATCCAACAAAGGCAGAAACCGTATTAGGATGGACCAGAGATTACGATTTAGATTCACTCATTGATGACATGATGGGTACTTCTTAAGGGTCTCGTGTGGTTGTAGCAATATGTAGCATCGAATGCATAATACACCATCCATTTCTTCATTTATAACCCATTTCTTCATTTATAACCCATTTCTTCATTTATAACCCATTTCTTCATTTATGTAGCTGGCAGGGTAGAATGTCATGGTGTAGTGGATGGTCTTTATTAATGGTCTCGATTGATGGGTGCTTCTTAAGGGTCTCGATTGATGGGTGCTTCTTAAGGGTCTCGATTGATGGGTGCTTCTTAAGGGTCTCGATTGATGGGTGCTTCTTAAGGGTCTTTATTAAGGGTCTCGTGTGATGGGTGCTTCTTAAGGGTCTCGTGTGATGGGTGCTTCTTAAGGGTCTCGTGTGATGGGTGATTTTTGATGGGTCTTTTTTAAGGGTCTCGTGTGATGGGTGCTTCTTAAGGGTCTTTATTAAGGGTCTCGTGTGGTGGTGCTTCTTAAGGGTCTCGTGTGGTGGTGCTTC
>Ga0228620_1000139_pt1 | contig 45075 bp, 30 predicted proteins | sample 23DmetaG_FD_186030 | JGI IMG/M metagenome (GOLD analysis project Ga0228620, IMG submission 186030) | Seawater microbial communities from Monterey Bay, California, United States - 23D | ecosystem: Environmental > Aquatic > Marine > Coastal | place: USA: California | collected 2016-10-06 | reverse complement strand
AGAAGAACTATCACCATCTGTAACACTATCATTTAACTTCTAAGTTAAGACAAAACATACAAATTAAAAAGGGGGCTCATGGGCTCCCTTTTTTTATGATAAATATTAGTATCAAATAGGAGATCAACAAATATGTCTGCATGGAATAATGGTGAATATAGTCTACTTAAAGGGTTTGCAAAACATGTTTGCGATGCTGATAATTTTAATAATAATTTAAAAAATTGTGAGATGTTACATTTTCACCAAGGACCAATAAAAAAAGGTGGACTAACTACAATAAACGGATCAGATTGTAAGGCTCACCATTTTGTTTGGGATAATCAAGCGAATATTGAAGATATAGTTAAACAACAGTTAAACTTAGATCGCCCACTGCAAAGTCGTTGTAGTGGTAGTTTGATAACAACAGGCGGAGGCATACCAATGCATAATGATTGGTATCCAGATAATGAACGTCAAGAACCTGGTGCAGTTGTAGCGAGAGCTATTCTAACAATTAATCCAGAATATGTATTTGGAACTGATGTATTTTGGCATCCAAAAGACTTTACTAAAACCGAATGCTTGGGTGGGCATCCAGGTGATCTCCTTATGTTTAAATGTTCACCGGATAGTTGGCATAGTGTTGGTATGCGAACTGAAGAACATGCAGATAGATACTCTATTAATATGATGTTTAGTTATACTAATTAATTTTTCTATTGACAACTCTATTAAAATATGTTATAAATATACTGTAACGTTGAAGTGATTTGACGATTGGACAGGACCGCGGGGCAGTACCGCGCAGCTCCACCATAAATACATTTAGATAAGTGTGCTTTTGATGGGGCTGAACTAGGATCGACTGACAAGATAGATGAATGGAGTTACCGGGATATAAGCGCCGTTACCGCGAATAAACTTTTTAATTGCAAACGCAAATAAAGCGCCAGAAATGGCATTAGCGGCTTAATTTAAGCACGTGGGGGTTGGTAACTGACCTAGCAACAGAATAGTTACAACACACACAAACACACAAAGGAGAACATAATGTTCGATATACTAGAATTAAATACAAAAAAAATGACAGAAATGGCTGAGAAATTTAACGAGCTATATAAAGATACTGGTCTAAAACCAGAAGCATTTATAGAAGCATTCTCAAAAATGTCAGCACAGGCACCAGCAATGCCGAAAGTAAATTTTAATAAAAATGGTTATGAAATTCGTACACAAGTGCTAGAAATGGCTCAAGGTAATGTATGGAATGACTATCATGCAAAGTTTGCAGGATGGGAACAGACTGTAAAGCGTGATCAAGAAACTGGTGAGGTTGTTAATACAGTCACACTTCCAGAAATTCCTGGAGCAGATGAAGTATTAGAGACAGCACAAAAATTCTATGACTTTATAAACAACAATAAATAATTAACACAAGGGAGACTCTACTTTGGGTCTCCCTATTTTCATGGAGTAGTGTATGACATATGTAGTGACACAAGATTGTATTAAATGCAAATATACAGATTGTGTAGAAGTTTGCCCAGTAGATTGTTTTTATGAAGGTGAAGAAACCTTAGTAATTAACACAGATGAATGTATTGATTGTGGAGTATGCGAACCAGAATGCCCAGCAGAGGCAATCATTCCAGATACTTCTCCATTATTCACACAACGTCTATTCGATATTAATACAAAGTATGGCGAGATATGGCCTGTGATTGTAGAAAAGAAAGACCCACTTCCAGGCGCAGATGATATGAATCCTGCAAAAGGATATACCGGAGATAAAACAGAATTACTAGATGATTACGATTAAGTCCCCACCGCATCAATATGAATTAAAAGATTATGAATCGTTTGTGCAGGTTGTGCAAGCGATTGATGATTTTCTAGGGACTAAAACTTATATATTTTCTGGCACACTGAAACAAATAAATGATAACTTTTTTCAACGTAATATCCATCAATGTATCGTAGATGAAGTTAATAATTTATTCAAACATAAGAATACTATATATAGCAACGATACTGGATTAATTCATAGAGACTTAGAAAAGATTAATTCATTAGATTATATATTAAGTGATTTAAGCAGTGGTGTTAAAATAAAAAACCCATTAAGTTTAAATTATTTTAAAACGTCACAATGGGGAACTCACCCTGGAAATACACGATTGTTATTCAGTAATTATTACACTGATACAGTAATATCAATGGTAACTGATTATAAAAGAACCGTTGAACATGATTATCCACATTTGCATTTTAGTGAACTAGAGGATGTTTCATTCTCAGTTGACGAGGTATCAATATTACTAAATAATACTATAAAAGGTCCAAACACTATACGCAGACCAGCAGGAAAGAATATAATATATAAAGAGCTTACTGATAATCCATCAGCAGAACTTGGAAACCCTACATTATATGATCCTCCTAGATGGTATCAATTGAAAAATGATATTGTATATGTTTGTGATAGACCGACAGTAGAGAAAGTTAACGGAGAATGGCAGATATACAAACGCTAGAATTGCTTAACTATAGCAAGATGCCACATGCTAGTTTCGATTGCTTCACATTTGAGAAAGTTATCGATGATAATCTTGCGCACAGAATTTCCTTATCCAGTTATATGTTTAATTGGGGAAAGATTGAAGGTATGCGCACAGATAAACATTATCGTATCTGGATGAACAAGTATAACGCTAAATGCTTTAGGGATACGTGCCAGATATTTGATGCACCCGAAACAAAAGAAGTATTCTCTGATATAACTGGAGTTGACTATAGTGAGTGTCGTACTCGTATTGAGTTGTGCAAAGATGAAGCAGGAAGCTGGTTGCATAATCATTATGATGATAAAGCAAAACTATTTACATTACAATTATATTTAAGTGATAGTCTAATAAGCACATCATTTAATAGACAGAATACATCAGCTAAGGCTGGTAATGGGTGGTTCTTTGCTAATACTGCACGTGAACTACACGGATTAAATCCACTACCAGAGCGAAGAATAAGTCTTATTGTAAATTATGTAGACCATACTTGGAGAGATAACACGGTGCTAGTATGAAAGTAATTCAACACAGTGAACCATGGGAACATTTTGAAGTACACGATTTCTTAGACCCATCAGATTTTAATTCAGTAAAGATATATGCAGAAAGTCTACCAGTGAGCGCAGACAGAACTATGAACGTATTACGTTCAGGTTACGTGCATGATATTCTTGCAAGAGCAATGTATAAGTTACTAGATGAAATAAAGTATGGTGCATTAGTAGAGCATGAAATTACAGTGCAATTAGATGCTATCAAACCAGACTGGGCGTACAATAAAATACATGCAGACAATCCAAAGAAATGGGTAACGTTTGTAATGGCTATCTCAGATGAAGGTACCGGAACACAACTCTATACTAAAGATCAACAAACATTAGTTAAGACAACTGATTGGATTCCAAATGGTGGCAATGGATTTATTCGTAAAGAAGACACATGGCATGATTTTGATGCTAAAGGATTGACTGATATTCGTAGAACAGCAATTGTAATGTTAGCAGAAAAAGGATGGGATAGTGTATAAATCAAGTAGAGAAAGAACAGAAGACTATCTTGCTAACTTTGATACTAGACAAGTACTAAAACATTTAATCAGATCAGATACTCCCATAATCGTAGATGTAGGTGCGAATGTAGGACAAACACTATCAAGACTCAAAAAAATATTTCCTGAATCTACAATGCATTGTATCGAACCAGTGCCAGAACATTATGCTGATTTGAAAGAAATAGCAAAGTATTATGATGATGCATATACATACAATACAGCGTTGGGAGACAAAAATGAAATACGAGAGTTTAATGTTAATCAACATCAGCCTATGCTTAGTAGCTTTTATGAATTAAATGAGAATAGCCAAGATAGTATTGCTATTAATAATCCCGAAGCATCACACAGTAACTTCTTAGACAATGAAAAGATTTCAGTACAAAGTAAGACATTAGATACATGGGCAACTGAAAACAATATCACTCGCATAGACATGCTAAAGATGGACACTCAGGGCAGTGAACCTGAAATACTTGCTGGTGGCGTAAATGTTCTAAATAATACTAATATCATAGTAACTGAATTAATGTTTTATGACTTATATAAAAAGCAAAATTCATTCTATGATATTGAGAGTATTATTCTGCCACTCGGTTTTGAATTGTTTGATATCGGGTATGTTAGCAAGAACCCACTTACAGGCAGAACTGATTGGGTTGACGTGATTTATAAAAAAAGAGATGTTACTAACAAGGAAACAAATCTATAGATTAATGAGAAAATCTGGTTACTCGAAAGAGGAATCAAGAGCCTGGGTAACAGTAATACTTGAAGGATTAATTTAAAAAAAATGAAAATAGTACTTGACGAATCGTTTTAGAAGTGCTATATTATATACATAGCTTGGGAGATATCCCAGAGTTAGATAGTGCAAGGAATGGCAATCCGTAGAGGTTGTAACTTGATTCATAGCTGTGGTGGCAATGCAAGAGCGTAGAGATACGAAGTTGTATTTTTAGACGTAACTGTTTAATATGAAGTTCCCTGATTTGAGCGTGGCTCTACTAAGGGGTTGTTGGTATTCACAGAGTCCAACCTATCACTTTATTATTAAAGGTCTACCCACTAATGCGGTAGGCCTTTTTTTGTGAACATTTACCCATTTTTTTCTTTTAGATAAATACATATGTCAGATAGTGTGCCGCAAGGCGGACTTATGCTGTACCCGCAGCGTAGCTCATAGAACGGGCATAGGACTACTTTTTATAGGAGAAAACAAATGGGAAGACCACTAAACAAAAGATTATTTGGAACACCAACAGCAGCTGGTTCTGAAATCAAAGTAAACTTTCATAATGGCACAGCCGTTAAAGAAGGTTATATCGTAAAGCAAGTAGGATCAAAAAAGTTTGTATGTGAAGAAATCGGTACAGGCGGAGAATTTACTTGTACGCTAACAACTGGTAAATTGCCAGCAGCACTTGTAGCAGGTGAAATGTCAATTTCATTCAAAATGGACGATGCAGAAACATACACAGTAAGTAAAATTGCTGGACGTAAAGTAACATTAGTTGCTCCAAGTGCTACAGGCTCAAACGCATATGACGGCAAAAGTGTAGCTTGGAACTTTAGTACATCTGTAGCAGATGGCGCAGCACAAGTTGAAGAAGCTGGTGACGACAACACATTAGTTGGTGTTGATGACGACGACTTCACAGAAGACGCATAAGGACTAGCTAAATGGCTGAACGCATTAATCGCATAGGTGTAGACAAGTACACAATCTCTATAAACACAGAAGGCGAGATTCTTCTCGACACTGGGTTAACAGGTAAAGTTACTGTTAACGGTGACTTAGATGTATTGGGTGCTCAAACTAGTATTGGATCAGCTGAGTTAGTAGTTGATGATAAAACTATCACAATCAATAATGGCGATCCTGGCGGAGACGCTGGGATTACTGACGTATCGGATGGTAACGGAAGAGGCGCTGGTATCATTATTGATCGTGGACCTGATGCGTTTGATGCAAAGTTCTTTTATGATGAAGATCTAAACACTATTCGTAATGGTGCAGAACCTGCCAACGAAGGTGCGTTTATTTTTAAACTAGTTAGTGGAGACCTTTCAGGTATCCACACTAGTAGTATTATTCCAACACTTAATCAAGATTTATATTTAATCGGAGCCGGTACTGGGGTTGTTAATGTTACTGGAACTACTGATTACGAAAAACAAATATGGTCATATACCGGAAGTGATATTACTCCAGATCCGTCACAACCCGATGGACTTAGCGTTGCTACAAACGATGATGCGTTGGTTAACGTTAGAGGATTACTCGATTATGTTGACGGTTATTTTACATATAACTTTCAAGATAAAATTACAACAGGCACATTGTCTCCAACAAGTATTCAAGTATATGATACTGAATCAGGTGGCGGAACTAGTAGAGCTGAAATTTCTATTAATGAAAGTACTATTGCTACGTTTTTTGAGTCTAGAGTCGAGTTTGAAGATCTAAGATTTGATGATAATATTGTTACTACATCAGGTATTAATAGTGATATCATTTTAAAAGGTTCAGGAACTGGAAGAGTACAAATAGATGGATGGTTAAACTTTACCGAGGAAGTAACTCCAGTTGATTTGCCAAGTGCAGGTAGCACATTATATAGTAAAACACTCGGAGATGGCGGTACTGGTTTATATTTTATAAACACAGACGGCACACAGGACGAACTTGTAAGCAGAAATAAAGCGTTGCTTTATAGTATTATTTTTTAAGGAACAAACAATGGCGATAGTAAATGCAGCAATATTAACAACAGATACAACTCTTTTAACTGTACCAGCAGAAAAAAAGTTTGCATTAACGACTTTGCTAATATGTAATACAGGACTTAATGACGGAACAGGTAGTAATGATACCAAAGTTGATGTTCACATTATTCCTAATGGTGCAGTCAAAACAACTGATAACTTGATATTAAATGATTTAGAAATTGGTGCAGCTGATACTTTTACATTCTCGGCAGAACGATTAATATTGGAAGCAGGAGACAGAGTTATGCTAATAGGACAAACGCCAACAAATCTATCAGCAACATTAAGTTATTTGGAAGTGTAAATGAGTTATATTAAAAGACAGTCGATACATAGCAGAAAAATAGGGGATAAGACCTTTATTCTTACATCCGACGGTGATATGGAAATGAACCTTGACGATGGCAAGGAGTTTCGTGTAAATGCCAATATGATCACCACAGGTGATGTTACTGGTCCAAAAGTTACTAATGTATACTACGTTACCGAAGATGGTAGTGATACAAACGATGGTAGAAGTGCAGATAAAAATGGCGCATTTGCTAGTATAAAACGTGCATCAGAAGTTGCACCCATTGGCTCAACTATTATTGTTGCACCAGGCGATTATTATGAAAACAATCCGATCACATTACGTGACTTTGTTACTGTCTCAGGACAAGGCGAACTTAGAAATACTAGAGTGTTTCCAAAGAATCCTACTTCGGATTTCTTTCTTATGGGCAATGCTTGTTACTTATATCAAATAACATTTAGAGGATTACGTGCTCCAGGCTGGTGTACTCGAATACGCCCAGGCGCCCTAGTTACTACTTCGCCATATGTACAAAACTGTACTAACATGAATGGTCCGTGGTTGAACGACGGAACTGAGTTTGTACCATTTGAAACTGTACAGATTGAAGGTATTACACCGGGTGCAAAACCAATATTATTAGCAGACAATCCAAACGTTCCTGTAGAAAAACAAATTAATCCAGAAGGTGGCGGTGGCGGACTACTAGTTGACGGAGACGACTACGATCCTGCATCACTAGTGTTTAGTTTTGTTGCTGACGCATTTACACAGATTTCACAAGGTGGTATTGGTTTCCATGTTACCAACTTTGGTTATACACAGATTGTTAGTTGCTTCTCGGTCTTCTGTAGTACAGGATTTATGACTACCAAAGGTGGTTATTTAAGTATTTCAAACAGTGTTAGTGACTTTGGTACTAACGGTGTTGTAGCAGATGGGTATTATCCAGTAGCATATACCACAGCAACAGCTGATCAAAACTATTATTCTACAGTAGGTAGTGTAACACTTTCATTTGCAGGAACAGGATACACTAGTGTACCAACAATACAGTTTAGCGCACCAGAAGGCGCAGGCGGAACAGTTGCCCAAGCTACTGCTCAGGTAGATTTAACTACAGGTGAACTTGCAGCAGTCAGTATTACTGATAATGGTAGCGGATATCGAAGTGTACCGGATATTACATTTACAGGAGGTGGCGCAACAATACAAGCCACCGGAACAGTGAATCTAAGAACAAATGCTAGTATTGCTATTTCAAGTTTAAGAGACAAGCCGCAAACTGGTTCTGTTATTAAGTTTGACGGTGATGATATATTTTATTATATTACTTCAAACGACATTACAACACAGCCGTTTGTATACAATCAAGAAACTTGCGAACGTGATGTTAGACGTATCATTGATGCACTAACTAGTGATATTGTTATGGGCACATACTATCAAACAACTACAGCAGCGCAAAGTTATTTACGAGCTACCTCTACTAAAGTTCTTTTAGATCAGCTTGCTCCTACTATATATGCACTTGAAGCAACACGTGACGAAATGAAAGCGTTAACTTCAAATCTTGCAATGAAAGAAGAACTGGATCAACGATTTAATATTGTTACTAGTACACTTGCAGCAGGCGATAGTACTGGCATTCCATTCGTTGGAGATCAACTCGGCGACACATTTAACGATCTAAGTAGCATAGATAGCGAAATCATTGAAGCAAAAGATAATATTTTAGTAAATAGAGATTTTATTATTGCTGAACTAACTGCTTATATCAACGATCAGTTTACCGAACTAAGTTATAATCAAGCATGGTACGACGAAGATATGACAGTGTTCTTAACTGCACTTTCTTCATACATTGCCACAGGTGGCGACCATGTTATAGTTAGACAAGCAAAAGAGTTTAGATCAAGAACAAGATTTAAAAATCTTTATGTTTCTAGTTTTGCTTATCTAAGATCATTAGTTTTAGGATATACAGAAGTTAACACAGATCCTACTTCAGTAACTAGAGTAAATGAAGCATTTGATATTATTATTAACGTAGTTGACGATGGCGATAGTACAGGCATTGTACCTGCATATCCAGCAAGTGTTGGAGTTACGCAAAATGGAATAGATTCAAAAGATCATTTACAAGCAAACAAGGATTTTATTGTTGCTGAGTTTATTGCTTACTTAGACACACTTGACAGTACACTAACTTATACTGCATCTGAATGGGAAGCATATGTTGAAAACTTTGTTGATGCTTTATCATATGATATTTTATATGGTGGTAACAATGCAACAGTACAAGAAACAACTTGGTTCTTTAAAAGTGTAACGTGGAGTAAATTTACTACTACAAATCTAACAGCATTTGAAGACGCATTTGCAAGAGTAAGATTTATTGTACAACGTGTTATTAGAGGACTTAGTGTTGCAAAAACATCAGGTAATGCAGAAACACAAGACTTTACAAGCGGCGATGCTACACAAATTGAAGCTACATTACTAGATGGATTAGTGCAAATAGTTGAAAACGTTATTAATGCACAAACTATTACTGGGTTGCCTACTAAATCTTATCCAAATATTGAAGAAGAACCAGCCGGACAAGTAAATGCAGCAAATAAACTACTTTCGGTTATTGCAACTATCCTTGAAGATACAATAGATTATAACTTAATCAATAACCCAACACTTACTTACAACGAAGAAAAGTGTAAACGTGATGTTGGTTATATGGTTGATGCAGTATATAGAGATGCCCAGCTTGGAACAAATCAAAATAGTATTACAGCAGGATTATCTTACAATCGTGCAAATGTTGCCTACTTAAACGGCGAACAAAAACCTGCAACTATTATTGCACTAAGAGAAGCAAAACGTTTGGCTGTATTAGCAGCAAGTGGCGAAGCAGCATTCCAGGACAAAGTTTCAGACTTATTTGATAATATTTTTGATATTATTGAGTTTAACCAACTACCTAGTGAAGGTAGAGAATATCCTGAACCAGGTCCAGCAGCTGATGCACTTATAAATGCGCACTCGCAGTTTGTTGCAAACAAAGCCTTTTTAACAGGCGAAGTTATTGCATATATTAATGATAACAACTTTGTATACGACCAAGCCAAGTGTGAAAGAGATACAGGACTGATTATCTCAGGTGCTGGATACGATGCACTACTTGGAACAAACTATAATAGTGTAACCAACGGACTAGCATATTTAAGAGTAAATGCCGGAGCAGTGTTATCTGATCAGTTAACTGAAACACTAGCAGCGATTAACTTTGCAAAAGGACAATCAACTACAGCAACAGCTAGTGATGCAACAACACAAACAGCAGTTGGCGCAGCGTTTGACGAAGTAGTAGACATTGTTACAAATGGTATTGGCTTTGCAGATACACTAACATGGACAAACCCAACTGGTGCAACTACCGGCCAGATTAATGCAAAAGATCAAATGGTTGCTAACCGTGCGTTTTTACAAAAAGAAGCAGCAACATTTATTACAAATAACTACAAAGACTTTACATACAATCAAGAAAAGTGTGAAAGAGATATTGGCCTAATAATGGATGCCGTTGCACTTGATGTTGCACTTGGAACAAACTATAATAGTGTAACAGCAGGACTTGCATATCAGAGAGCTAGTAGTGCGGATTTACAAGACGATCAGTTGATACAAACGTCTGGAGCACTAAGAGAACTTAAAAAAGAAATAGTAAAACTTGGACTAAGTGACACAGCAGAACCAAAAGCTGAAGCAGCAATGGACGAGATTATTGATATTCTTGAAAACGGAAACATCAGTACAGACGATGCAGCAGACACATTAGTATTTCCAACTCCTGGCTTATTGCCTTCAACAAATGCTGTTGAAGCAAAAGATCAGTTGATTGCTAACAAAGCATACATACAAGAAGAAATAATACAGTGGATCACTGTTAACTATCCTGCATTAAGTTACGATGCAGTTAAATGTAGAAGAGATGTTGGATATATTGTTGATGCATTATGTCACGATATCTTATACGGCGGCAATAGCGCAACTCAACAAGCAGCACAATCGTATTTTGTTGGTGCTGTTGCACAACTAGGTGCGGGACAAGTAGCAGCTACAGCAGCAGCATACAATAGACTAGGTCAAGTAGTTAGTGATATTGTTATTGAAGCAGTTGTTGAAAATAGTGCAGGCAACGTTTTAGTACAAGATACTAGCGGAACTCCGGCAAGTTCAACAGAAGCAGATGATGTATCAGGTCTAGTACAGATTATCGAAGATGTTATTACAGCAGGAAATATTGCCGGACTACCATCTGTGCAACTACCATCTGTTAGCTGGTCAACTAGTGTGTTACAACAAGCATACAGTACTATCAAAGGCAACAAAGATGATGTAAAAGAAACTGTGATTATTTGGATTGCAAACAACTTCCAAAGTTTTACTTACGACGAAGCAAAGTGTGCTAGAGATGTAGGTATTATGATAGAAGCTGTGTGTTATGATGCAGCAATAGGAACTAACTTCAATCAAGTAACATCAGGACTTGCATATCAAAGAGCAAATGCTGCGGTAGCTGTTGGTTCACAACTATTACAAACAGTTAAGTCTATTGAATATCTAAGAGATACTATTAATACTGATGAAATACAGCTATCAGGAACATTTAGAAGTCGTGTACTTGCAGGATTTAATGAAATATTAGACATTATTAACAACGGTGTTGTAAGTACAGATACATCAGCAGATACGCTAACATTCCCAGATAGCGGCCTAAATGCTAACTATCCACTAGCAGTAACTCAGCTACAAGCAAACAGAGATTTCCTAGCAAAAGAGACTAGTGCATATGTTACTAATAACTATCCATTACTAACATTTGATGCAGCAAAATGTGAAAGAGACACCAAATATATCATTGATGCTGTTTGTTATGATATTATATATCGCGGTAACTTAGCATCTAAAAATGCAGCAGAAAGTTATTTTGTTGGAGCAGTTTCTCAACTTGGTGCTGGACAACAAGCAGCTACAGTTGCAGCATTTAATGAACTAGCAAATGTAGCATCTGATGTTATTCAAAATATTACACACGGAACTGCAGAACAATCAGGTGTAACACAAGATACATCTAATCCAGGTTCTGATGCTGGTACAGCAGGCGAAGCACAAAACCTGTTGCAAATAGTAGAAGATGTTGTTAATAACAACAATATAGATTCTATTCCAGCAGATATTCTTACAGACATTACTTGGACAGCAGCAGAATTACAAACAGATTTTGCAGACTTGAATAGTACTACGAAAGTAGATTTTTACAAAGCAGATGTTATTGATTATATCAATAAAACATTTACAAGAAGTTTTACATTCAATAGTGCAAAGTGTGAAAGAGATACAGGTTATATTGTTGATGCTCTTACATACGATATTTTATATGGCGGCAATGCTGCAACATATCAAGCAGCACAAGCATATTATGTTGGCTATGTAAGTCAAGTTGTAGGACAACAGCCTGAAACAGCAGCAGCATTAGGATGGGTAGATACACTACTTGGTAGTATATTACTCGATACATTATATGATGATCCAGAACAAACAGGCGTAGTACAAGATACAACTGCTGGCGCTGCAACTGCAACTGAAGTAGCTAGAGCAACAGAACTATTAACAGTATTCCAAAACGTTATCACTGACGGTGTTGATAATCTTCCAGCTGTATCTTATCCAGATACATCATGGGCAACTGCCGGCGCACAAACTGCTATTGCAAGTTTAGAAGCAGCAAAAGCAACTATTGTTGCTGATACAATAACAGAACTTGAAGATAACTACAATGCATTTTCTTATAACGAAGCAAGTTGTAGAAATGACACAGGTCTTATTATTGATGCTGTAGCATACGATTTACTATACACAGGCAATATACAAACAATCATTGCTACTAATGCATACTTCTTAGGAGCAGTAGCATATATTCCTGAAAGTCAAAGAGCAAACACAGTTGCAGCATATACACATTTACAAGACGTTGCTTTAAAATGTATCGAAGGTATTGGTGTAACACCAACTACTGGAAACACAGAATCGCAAGTATTAGGCGGAGCATATGGCACAAGTATAGAAAGTTCAACAGCAGTTGGATTAATAGGTATTATCAAAAGTGCTGTTGAAAATAATACACTAGTTGGTGTTCCAGGAGAAGTTAATCCAGACTTTAGTTGGTTGCCTCAAACAACAAGATCAGCAGCTAATGCATTACTTGCAAACAAGTTGATTATACAAAACGGTGTTATCACATATATCCAAGATAATATACTAGGATTTGAATACGGTATTGAAGTTTGTGAAAGAGATACCGGCTATGTTATTGATGCTGTACTATACGATTTGATGTACGGTGGTAACAAGCAATCTCGCAGAGCAGCCGAAGCATACTACAGTGGCACTATATTAGGTGCAGCAAAAGTAGGCAATGTTGACCAAACATTAGTTAGTGCATATAGTTATTATAAGCTAGGCGACATAATGCGTCAAGTTGCAAATAACGAAGTTGTTGCTAAAAGTTTTGGAAATGCAAAAACACAGATTTTAACTATTCCAGATGCAGATGCAGCAATTGGACAACGTGCTGAACTTTTAGTTGATAGACTTGCTTTATCGATTATACAAGGATACACTACAGGCTGGCACGAAGTTGGACACAATCACGAACTTGGTAGTAGTGTTTACAACACTGAAAGAAATATCATCGTTGGAGCAACTGAAGATATTGTAGAAACTGCTATTAACGATCTAAATGCAACATACGGTGGTAGTGCAGAAATCACAGTGTTCCCAGGTATCGTTAGTGTTGAAACAACACAGCAAGCATACTTGTACAATGTTAGTACTATTTCAACTTCAGGTCATGCGTTTGAATATGTAGGTGCTGGCGTAACTTATAACGCACTTCCGTTCTTTGGTGGTACAGCAATACCTGAACAAGAGATTATCGAAACAAGCAACGGTAAAGTATTTGCTGGTGGTACAGTTGACCAAATCGGTAACTTTAGAGTTGGTAACTTCTTTGGTGTTAACGCACTTACAGGTAGTATCACACTTAATGCTAACGAAATTGACTTAAAAGGATTAACCAGTGTTGGTCCGTTTATTAGAGATGGTATTCCGGTTGGTGTAGAACTTAAAGAAGTTAGTGACAATGCAAACTTAGTTTCAAGTATTGGTACACAAGACTTTAATACAGCGCCTACACAAAAAGCTGTTAGTACATATGTTGAAAACAGATACTTAAACAAACTAACAGGCGGCACTGTTGAAGGCGATATTACACTCAACGGCGACTTTGATGTTAACGGTGATGTGATTAGTACAGATACATCTGGTGCGTTCAACTTGTTAAACACAAGTGCTACAACTATTAACGCATTTGGCGATGCAACATCGATTATTATGGGTGCAGCAGACGGTACATTTACAGTTAATCCAGACTTGTTAGTGCAAGGTAGCTTAACAGTTAACGGTGATATTGTATTCACAGGTGATGTTAGTTTAAACATTCCTGATGAAAGTTTACAAGCATACAGTATTAGTACAGAAGGTTCGTTGGACTTTATTAGTATTAACACACGTACAGACGAAGAACTTATTACATTTGGCATCCGTCCAGGATTACTTGTTGAAAATACAACAGAGTCGACTAGCACAACTACAGGTTCGGTTGTTATTGACGGTGGTGTTGGTATTGCTAAAAGTTTAACTGTCGGTGTTGATTTTACCGCAGACGGAAGTATTGTATTAGGCAGTGATAGAGCAGTTGATACTATTGATATCAATGGTGCAACTGATATTGACTTGCCAGACAATAACACTAACGTACTAAGAATACACGAAAATGTTAGCGACTATATTATAATAGATACAGTTGACGGATCAGAAGTAGTTGAGTTTGGAACAACTCCAAATATTATTATACTAAACAACGATGATGCTACTGACAATGTTACTGGTGCAGTACAAATCACAGGTGGTCTTAGTACACAACGTAATATACACGCTGGTGTTGATATTACTGCTGATAGAGATATTATTGCAGATAGAGATATACAAATCAATGGTACTAATATTATTACAGACGAAACTGGTACCTTTAATGTATTCAATACTAATGCTACACGCATAGATGCATTTGGCGATGCTACAACTATTAACATAGGTGCAACAACAGGCACACTTACTATCAACAATGAGATAGTTGTTATTGATAGTGTTACAAGTTTGCAAATACCAGTTGGTACATCAGCACAACGACCAGCGTTTGCAACTGGTCAGGTTAGATTCAACACAGATACGCTAGTATTTGAAGGTTATGACGGTATTGCATGGGGTTCATTAGGCGGCGTAAAAGATGTTGATCAAAATACATTTATACGTCCTGAAACATCACCTGGTGCTAACAATGACGAGCTTGAGTTCTTTACAAACGGAAGTCAACGTGCTATTATTGGTAACTCATACTTTAATGTTGACAGTAGTGTAATATCAACATTCAACAATACAACTCCAAGTCAAACTTATCAAAGTGGAGCAGTTGTAGTTGCTGGCGGTGTTGGCATAGGTGAAGAACTACATGTACAAAAATACATTGGCGGTAATAACAATGGTGTACTACAACTTACATCACTTGCTACAGACACAGTTGATATTAGAGCAAATACAGTACTTGCACAAGATGGACTAAAACTTATAACCAATGCACCTGATAGTGCAGCAGATGATATTGTATATCCAATGACATTTGCACATCACAGTATAAGTGGTACTCCAGTAGCAGGAAGCGGCACAGGTGTTAAGTTTGAACTTGAAACAGCAAATGATAACTTTGAAACATCGGGTCAGATTGATGTTATAGCACAAGATATTACTGGACTACAAGAAGACTTTGATATGGTCTTTAGTACAATGATTGGTGGCACAGCAGGTGTTGAAAAACTACGTTTAAGTGAAGATATATCAACCTTTACAACAGACTTAGCAATCAACAACGATGCATTAACAACAAATCAAGCAACGTTTAACTTGTTAAATGATACTGCTACAACTATCAACTTTGGTGGAGCAGCAACAACTATTAGCATTGGTGATGCTACAGGAACACTTACTGTAAATCACAACTTCCATGTAACTGGAACAGTAAGTTTAACTAATGATTTAGCAGTTGCACACGGTGGTACAGGTGTAAGTACGTTTACAACAGACGGCATACTTTACGGTAATGCAGCTACTGATGTTCAAGTAACTGACGCAGCCGGAACAAGTGACGCAAGTAACAGTTTCCAAATACTTACTGTAACAAGTGATGCTGATGCAACACCAGTTTGGACTGATACCATAGACGGTGGCGCATTTTAAACTTACTGAATAAAGTAAAATAATAATAAAAAGGGCTCTACAGGCCCTTTTTTTACGAATACAGTAACCATTTTTTAAACTTGATAAATAACTGAGTAGCAATTTTTATTGTTTTACATCGGGCATCTTCGGATCTGACCCATACCTAAATAGGAGGCAGTTGCACATGGCAACAACAATTAGACACAAGCGAAGTGCGGTCGCTGGTAAGAAACCAACTATAGCACAACTTCAAAGTGGTGAACTAGCATTAAACACAGCAGACGGTAAAGTATATTTACTACGTGATGATAACACGGTTCAGGATATTACTAAACGTATCTTTGAAGGCAACTCAGAAATTAAGATTGACGATTTAGCTGATAGTACAGAAGCAGCAATCACAATGACAGTTAATGATGTTGATAAGATGACTATTACAAATGCCGGATTTAATATTAAAGATAATATTGATATTGAAGACGCCGGCAAGTTAACATTTAGAGAACTTACTGCTTCTGGTGAAGATGGTGTTAGTATTAAAGCACCAAATACATTAGATGCTGGCTACCAACTAACCTTGCCTCCAAACTCGGGTTCAATTGGTCAGCTAATGTCTGTTGATGCTAACGGAAACTTGAGTTTTAGTGATGCTGATATTTTTGGTGGTAATGTTATTTACGTGTCTCAAGAACAAGGCGATGATGAAAACGACGGACAAAGTGCTCCGGTTAAAACTATTAAACGTGCTTGTCAACTAGCCTCTGCACAAGTATATAATGCAGACAGTACTATTAACTTTAAACGTATTAACATCAAAGTTGCTGTTGGTGACTATACAGAAGACAATCCAGTTATTGTTCCTGATAACACAGTTATCAAAGGTGACGGTTTACGTGGTTGTATTATTCGTCCTGCTAATGCTAACTTGGACATGCTACGAGTTCGTAACGCTTGTTACTTTGGTGAATTTACATTCCGTGACGGTGTTGACTCAAACTTTGTTCCACTTATTACAGCTGACTACGCTGTTGCATTCGATGATCCAGATGCTACTGATATTCCAGATCGTGCAGACTATCCAAACTTGCCGAGCACAAAACCAACTATTACAACATCACCGTATATTCAGAACGCTAGTATTATTTCGTTCTTAGGCATGAACGGCGCTAAGATTGACGGTAGTAAAGTTGAATCTCCAAACGTACCATTTAATCAAATTGAAGCAGAAAATCCGGTTGTTGGAGCCATACCTGAACAAGGTAAATCAATGGTTGCTAACGCCTTTACTATTCTATCATTTGGTGGTACAGCGTGGCGACTAACCAACGATGCTTATGCACAGATCGTGTCTTGTTTTGAAATCTTCCTGCTCAACGGTGTTTATACACAGTCAGGTGGTTATTGTTCCATTACTAACTCCGCGACAAACTTTGGTTTGTATGCGTTGAGATCAAGTGGTTACTCACCTAAAGCGTTCCAGTTTGACAGAGCATTTGTAACAGCAACAGGTCAAAGTGAAGGTAAGCAAACTATTACTATTGCTGGTATTAATCGTGATACACCAGTTGAAGAATTTGTATTACGTTTTAGAGAACCAGATTATAAAACAGCACATGATTTATTAAAACTCAATAAAGATATTATTGCTAATGATGTAGTCACTTGGATTAATGCACAAATTGCAGCAGCTTCTCCAAGTATATGGGCAGGGTTTACATATAACGAAGATAAGTGTAGACGAGATGTTCAAAGATTGATCGATGCTGTAAGATACGATTTCTTGTTTAACAGTAATCACAGAAGTGTTAGTGCAGCATTAAGATATTTTAGTGGATCATTTGCTGGCAATGTATTTGCTGCACAAAAAGATCAACATATTGCAGCATTTGGCCAAGCTAAAGCATTTACAGCAAATGCCCTTCCGGATCCAACTGCAACTAGCAGAGCAAATGCACTTTGGGACGAAATTATTGATATCGTAACTAATGGAGATGCAAATACTGTTCCGGGTGATAGTGTTGCAGCAGCATATTCACGCCCTCTACCAACTGGCGGCACAAATAACGCTAGTGATGCAGGATTTGAAAATGCAGTATTACAAATAAATGCAAACAAGACATTTTTACAAAAAGAACTTACTGCTTGGTTAAACGCAGAGATTGCTGCTGCAAACCCACCGTTTGAATCAGGATTTGTTTATAATGAAGCCAAGTGTGAAAGAGACACAGGACTTATTATTGACGCACTTTCTTATGATTTAACATACGGCGGCAACTTACAAACATTGGTTGCATCACTAGCATACTTTATAGACGGAGTAGCACAGTACGGCACAGGACAACAAGAAGAAACTGTTGCAGCCTATGGTAGATTAAAAGAAGCAATACAACAAGTTATACAAGAACAATCAGTTACTGTAACTGCAGGTAACACTGAAACACAAGATGTATCAGGAACAGCTGGTAGTGAAGCTGCTGCCGACTATGCCGCAGATAGAATTGATGAAATTATTGATTATCTAAATAGTGCAGGCGCCACACCGCCAGCAAGAATTGAACCAGACATAACATGGACTACAGCAACATTACAAGATAACTTCAACGGCTTAGGAACTGTTACTCAGATTAACATTGCACAAAATGTTACACAGTTTATAAACGAACAAATACAAGCAAATATTTGGTATGGATTTACATATGATTCTGCTAAGTGTAATAGAGACACACAACTTATTGTTGAAGCAGTGGCACAAGATACTTGGGATACTGGTAACAGGTATTCACGTAGTGCTGGTCTTGCATATTACACTGCTAACTTACAAGACTCTTCTCGTATTAGTATTAGTGGCCAAGAACTACAGACTATTGCTGCTATTGAGCAAGCAAAAGTTGAAGCATTAAGTTATATTACTAGTGTTAGTTCAGCCGTACAAGATTTTGCAAGTTCACGTTTTGATATTGTAAATACGATCATAAATGATCCAAATGATTTACCAAATCCAACAGAAGTAAGCAGTGAAGGTGACGTTACAAACGACTTTAAAACTACTCCTACTGAAACTACTTTTGATGCTGCTACAGCAGTTAATGCCGAAGTTGATATTATTACGATTGTTGATCACGGCTTTTCAAATGGTCAAAAAGTTATATATGATCCAGATGGCAACGCTCCGATCAAAGGACTTGATGCAGAACAAACTTACTATATTAAAATTGTCAACGACGACGAGTTTGGTCTAACGTTTGATGAATCAGGAGACTTTGATGTTAATATTATTGCAGCAGGTGCAAATACTCACAAGTTTTTCTCAAATGTTATTGAATTCTTTGTTGAAGAAATATTAAACTCTCATACAACATACCAGACACTTATATTAGAATCTGGAGCAGAAAGTTATGAGTTTGTTCCTGGTCGTGCTATTTCAGGTACAACAGGCGTGAATAATAACAGTGCTATTGTTACAAAATGGGAACCAAGAGAACGTAGACTAGTTGTAAGTATTGAACAAGTTGCAGTTGGTTCGAGTGTTCTTAGAGTTCAGTTTGACGAAACAAGTATTATCGGACAAGATCATGCAAGTAGTCCAAATTCAACTATCGGTGTTAACGAAGTAGCTACAAAGCTAGGTTTAGGTACAGCAACGTTTACCCTTACTGCTACAGATGGTAGTAGTAGTTTAACTAACACTTCAAATCTTCCAGAAAATCAACTATGGTTCCACAGACCAAGTATTGTTAACTCGTCTTCACACACTTGGGAATATGCCGGTTCAGGCGTTGACTACAACGCATTACCGCAAAACGGTGGTAATACAAGAACAGAGTTTGAACAGTTTGAAGAACTTCCGGGACGTGTTTACTCATCAGGTACAAACGAACTTGGTGACTTTAAAGTTGGTGACTTTATTACAGCGTTCAACAGAACAGGTAACATTACCTTTAGAAACAAAGTGCAGGTGGACGAACTTGATGCGTTGAGACTAAGTCTTAGTGATGTTGCTATTGAAGAGATTTCAACTAGTGTTAACTTAGGTGACGACGAACTTGGCGGTCCAAGTGATGCTCGAATGGTTACACAGTTAGCAGTACGTTCGTTTATTAATAATAGACTTGGCGGCTTTGTTGATAAATCAGTTAGTACAGCAGCCGTACCAGGCGCTATTGTTCAGCTTAACACCAACGGTCAGTTGAACGGCGACCTTATTCCGGCTACACGTCAGTTTACCAACACTAACACACAAGGTTATCTATCACGACTTGAACAAGTTGATGATATTCCACCAACTGACTTGAAAGCTGGTGATATTGCTACTGAGAACTACGAGCAAGTTGAACTTACTCTAAGTGGAAATATTTTAAATGTAGCCAACGGCGACACTATTACACAGCCTGGTATTGAAGGTGCTGTTGCATACGCAAAAGGTGCATATCCATCAAGTGGTAACATACTTGTTGCTAGTGTTCCGGGAGCATGGGACGATACTGATGATAGTACTGGCGACCCATGGGACGTAAGTGGAACAGCGCCAAACTTGTTTGTTAACGGTGTTGATTCAGGAGTTCGCCCAACTGCAAAAGGTGCAGTATCAGAGATTGTTGATAACTTCTTCTTACGTAGTTCAAACAGCAGTCAATTCTTAATACTTGATCCAGATGTTGATTACACATTTACTAGTGCAGTTATCACTAATGTTGCAAGAACAAGTAATATTGCTACAATCACAACAAGCGGAGCTCATAACTTACAAATCGACAACAATGTACAGGTACTAGTACCAGATGATACAACATACAACGAAAATACATTAGTATTAAGTATACCAACAGCAACTACGTTTACTATTGCAAGTGAAGGCGACAACGAAAGTATAAAATCAGTACCAGGTACTGCACGTACTATTGTTACATCAGCAGATGGTAATGCTCAAGGCGCAGTGACAGAAGTAAGATATGGCGTGTTAACTGGAGTCGACAACGGAGCTATTACAAGCGGCTCAGGATATACACCTACTAACGGAACACTAGTATATAAAGACGTAGCATTTACAAACAACTCAGGATCAGGATCTGGTGCAACAGCAGACGTTACTGTTACAGCAGGACAAGTTACCGATGTTGATATAAAAACAGGCGGTACTGGTTACGACATTGGCGATTTACTTAGTGTTGCTGCATCGAGCGTTGGAGGCACTGGTAGCGGCTTTGAAATAGAAGTTGTAAGTTTTGAAAAACGTGCATATGTTAATATATTAGGTGGCGAGCTTTATGTTGCTAGTGCATCGAGTATTGACTTTGTTGAAGATAACACAGCAGTACAAAATGCAAAAACTATTAACTTAGACGACTTTATTGAAAATAACTTCTTAGCTGGTGTTAGCGGATCAGGTGGTGCAGTTAACTATACTGATTCTCGTATTATTGTAACAAATCACGGGTTTGAAAATGGTGATCCGGTAACCTATAATACTAATGGTAACGTTGCAATCGGCGGCCTAGTAAACGGTTTAGTTTATTATGCTAAAAAGATTGATGCAGATACATTTGAATTGTATTCAGGATTTGCATTGTTAAATCAGATAGACTTTACAAGTACTCCTGCTAACAATGCACACACGCTTACAAGAAGAACAGTTAATACAGTTGATAATAGTGTTATAACATTAAATCATGGATTTACAACTGGTGATGCTATTAGAGTTGAATCGTTATCAGACGGAAGTTCGTCAAACGAACTGTTTAGTGTTAATGCAGAAGCTACACCAACAGGCTCAAGATTCTTTGTAGGATCTGTAACAACTAACAGCTATACACTTCACGCACTACGTAGTGACGCATTGAGTAGTGCTAACGACCTAGTAACCAATCCAAAACTTATTGACGGCATTGGCGTAGGTAGTGCTTTGATTATTCAAAACAACGTACAAGTTAATGGTGTTATTAATACTTCAAGTAGGTTGCAAGCAAACTGGAACACACTTGCTGTTACAAACATTGATGCTGAAAATATTATTTCAGGTACTATTAGTCCAAGCAGACTTGGAGCAAGTGGTGTTCCAAACAGTGATACAGCATTGTTTGGTGATAGTGCATATAAAAATGTTGTACAAACACTTAAAAAACAAAATACAACTGACAATCCTATTACACTAACAGGAAGTAGTTCAGGAGGAGAATTCTACGGAGATCCAGTTCAGATTGGTATTGCTAACGTTGACCTTGATCCGCTAGGCACATTCTCAACACTAGGTACAAGTAGATTCTTGCAATCACAGTTTGATGTTGCCAATGATGGCAGCGGCCAGGTCTTTATTAAAGATGCGGTTGTTGATGCTGGTACATTAGACGGTCTTGATAGTGCTTACTTCTTAAACCCAGCTAACTTAACAAGCCTTGTACCAGTTGCAAGAGGCGGAACAAATATTAGTACATACGCTATTGGTGATTTGATTTACGCACAAACAACAGGTAGTTTAAACACTCTCAATATTGGTAGAAACAATAGTTTCTTAAAATCAAATGGTGTTACACCAGAATGGGGAACAGCACTTGATCTATCAGAAGGTCTTGATGTTGGTAACGCTTCACTTAACTCGTCTAGTACTGGTAGCGGTAGTGTTTATAATGCAAATGTTACAAGTATAGAAATAGGCAGCGATGCAACTAATATTAAGATTGGTAACGCAGATACTACACGCAACTTGTTAACATTTATTGACGGGTATGAAGCAACTATCTCTCAAGATGTTGTAGTTAATCTTAGTAGTGTTACTGTAAGTACAAACGGAGTTACAGCTAACCAAGAAACTGAAATACCAATGTCAGATACATCAACTATTTTAGCAGGTATGCTTGTTACAGGTAGTGCAAGTATTCCTTCAAATACTGTAGTTAATGGTGTTACAGATGAGTTTATATATCTAAGTAATAAAACTACAGGTACTATTACAAACTCAACTACACTGTCATTTACATTTACACCAAAAACATTAGGTACAAAAGTTGGCGATACTATTAATATTTCTGGCAGTGCAGTAACAAACTTAGACGGTAGTTGGCCAGTTGTTGGCGCAACTGATATTGCAACATCGTTTACTATCAGAACAGATGCTAATGTTACATCCGATCCATTAGACGTTGTACAGGGTACAATTAATATCGGTAATAATATGATTATTAGAAATAGTACTGTAGTATTTGGTAATGCAGAAGCAAGCGAAACACCAACTACCTCTACAATCAAAGGCACTAGCGGTATTGGAAATAATGTTGCAGGTGGCGCTATTACTATCGAAGGCGGAAGCGGAACAGGTAATGCAACCGGCGGCGATGTAGTTATTAAAACTGGCGAAGTTTCAACGTCAGGTGATATTGAACATACAGTGCAAACACGTTTAACTATTGATACCAGCGGCAAAGCTACATTCACTGGTGAAGTTGAAGTTGATGCTGTAGTAAGCACAAGCGAAACAACTGTTGCGCTATTAAATGATACTGCTACAACTATTAATATGGCAGGAGAAGCAACAGCAATCAATGTAGGTGCATCAACAGGTAAAACTACTATTGCACACGATGTCGATGTTAATGGCGGAGACTTAGACACCAACCAAGCAACATTTAACTTGTTGGCAACTCCGACAACTGTTAACATTGCAGCAGCAGGAACAACAGTTAATATTGGTACTGGTGGTGACGGTGGCGGCACAACTACTATCGGACACGACTTGGTTGTCACCGGAGACCTAACAGTTAATGGTGATACTACAACTATTAATAGTACAACACTCACAGTTGACGATCTTAACATTGTTGTAGCAAGCGGTGCTGCCAACGGCGCAGCAGCAAACGGTGCTGGTATTACAGTTGATGGTGCAAACGCTACACTAACTTGGGATAATGCAAATACTAGTTGGGATTCAAGTGAAGACTTTAACCTAGCAAGTGGAAAAGCATATTACATTAATGATGCAGATGTACTTAATAGTACAACACTAGGAAGTGCAGTTGTTAACAGTAGTTTACAAACATTAGGAACTATCGGAACTGGTACATGGCAAGGTAGTGTTATTAGCAGCACATACGGCGGCACTGGAGTTAACAATAGTGGCCGCACTATTACTATTGGTGGCAACTTTACACACACTGGTTCACATACATTAGGATTAACAACAACTGGAAATACTAGTGTAACACTACCAACAAGCGGTACACTTGCTATCACAGGTAATCCATTAAGTCAGTTTGCAGCAACTACAAGTGCTCAGCTACGCGGAGTAATAAGCGATGAAACAGGAACAGGCGCAGCAGTATTTGCTACATCTCCAAGTTTTACTACTGGTATTAATGCTGCAAGTGCTACAATGGCATTGTTTGACACAACTGCAACATCAATCAACATGGGTGGCTCGGCTACTAGCGTTGAGATTGGTGCAGCAACTGGCACAACAACCATACACAATAACTTAGATGTAGATCTAGATGTTAATGTCGACGGTGGCGATATTACCACAAATGCAGCAACATTTAACCTAATCAACGCAACTGCAACTACACTTAATGTAGGCGGCGCCGCAACAACAGTTACAGCAGGTGCTACAACAGGTAACTTTAACATTAGAAACTCAAATGTTAACTTATCAGGCAACTTATTTGTAAACGGTACAACACTTGATACAGATGAAACAGGTACATTTAACTTACTCAAAGATAATGCTACAACACTAGCATTTGCTCAAGCAGCAACTGAGATTGTAGTTGGTGAAACTAAAGCAGCAGCAGATTTAGCAGGTGCTTTAGGCGAAATGGTTGTACGTATGGATTTACGTACAAATACTGATATGTATATTGATGGTGAGTTATTTGTTAGTGCTATCAACAATACACCAATAGGTAACATAACACCAAGCAGTGGTGCATTTACTACACTAGCTTCAAATAACCTAGTAACATTTACTGATGGTACAAATGCAACAGGCGCAACATTTGCAGGAGGTAGTGCAGCAGTTAAAATAACAGGCGGTTTGTATGTAAACAAAGATATACGTGCAGACAACTTTATTGGTGATATGAGTGCTGCTTTCTTAACAAGCGGAACTATTCCAGATGCACGTATACAAGCAAGTGGTGTTACTCAACACCAGTTGAGTCTTACAGGTACAGGTATACTTAATGCCGGTAGTATTAATACTGGATTTGGTAATATCAACATCGGTACAAGTATATTCTCCGGCAACGGTAGTGGTTTAACAACACTAAATGCAAGTAACTTGAGCAGTGGTACTGTAGCAGATGGTAGAATATCATCAAGTAGTGTAACACAACACCAAGGTGATATTACAGGAACAGGTATACTAAACAGTGGTAGTGTTACTAGCGGCTTTGGTAGTATCGACATCGGTACAAGTACATTTACTGGTAACGGTAGCGGTTTAACAACACTAAACGCAAGTAACTTGAGTACTGGTACTGTTAGTGGTAGTAGACTTGGTGGCAACCAAAGTATGGCTGGTATAAAAACATTTACCAACACTAGTGCTTCTACAAGTACTACAACAGGTGCTGTTAGAATAACTGGTGGTTTAGGTGTTAACGGCGATGTATATGCTACTTCACTTAATACAGCAAGTGGAGGTGGCATCCAAGGCTTGAGTGCAAGCAACTTATCCACCGGAACAGTGCCAAACGCAAGAGTTACAGGAACATACAGTAACCTAACTGGAACTGGCGCACTTGCTGCTGGTGAGATAACAACAACATTTGGTAATGTTAATATTGGTACAAGTACATTTACTGGTAACGGTAGCGGACTTACTAATGTAGATGCAGACACATTAGATGGTGTTGATGGTAGCAACTATTTACGTAGTAATACTGCTGATACAATGACAGGCTTACTAACAATGTCACATGCTGGCGATGAAATGATTCGCTTGCAAGATACAAGTGCTACTGGTAATCCGTATATTAGTTGGTATCAGTCAAGTACAAGACGTGCTTACATGCAGTATAGAGATAGCGATGATAGTCTGTACATTAAAAACGAAGGTGCTAATACTGCACTTGAGCTTGATAATGGAACCAGCGGATTAATATTCCAAAACGGTAGTACCAACTATACTGTGTGGCACAGCGGCAACGACGGTGCAGGTAGCGGACTAGATGCTGACCAACTTGACGGACTTAGTAGCGGATCGTTTATACGTAGTGATGCAAATGATGCATTTAGTGGAACACTAAGTGGTGCTGGTGGTATTAACATTACAGGAAACATTACTGCTAACGCATTTACAGGTGATGGTAGTGGTCTAACTGGCATTAGTGCCGATGATGCCAACACACTTGACGGCATTGACAGTTCAGGATTTGTAAGAGCTACAGGTTCAACAACACAAACTATTAATGGTACAAAACGTTTCGACAACGGAACAAGTACTACTGTTTTAATCAAATGTGATAACGCAGGTAATGCTTTCTTAAATGTTAGTGGTGATAGCCAAGGTACCGGACGAGTCTATGTAGGACAAAGTGATGATTACGGTGGCGGCATTGAATACAACGGTGACGGCACACCTGCTACAACTGGAGCAGGGTCTGATCTTATTACACTATGGAGAAGATCAAATGGTACTGATGAATGGACAGCTAGAAACAGTTACAACGACAACAACTGGGCTTTCAGAGGTGAACTTACAGCATATGCTTCTGATAAAAGACTGAAAAATGTTAGTGGTAATATTGAAAATGCACTCGATAAAGTAAATGCGCTAAACGGTGTACTTTATACCTGGAATGAAAAATCAATAGAACATGGGTTTAAAGACGAAGTAGATGATACAGTTGAAGCAGGATTACTTGCTCAAGAAGTTCAAGCAGTATTACCAGAAGTAGTTGTACCAGCACCGTTTGATGATATCAATGGTAAAAGTGCATCAGGCGAAGATTATCTAACTGTTAAGTATGAACGTATAGTACCATTACTAGTTGAAGCAATCAAAGAAGCAGATGTTAAAGCAGAAGCACAAGCAGCCGAGATTGCAGAACTTCGTACAATGGTACAAAAACTACTGGATAAATAATACAAAGGATAGCCGCATTTGTGGCTATCTTTACTTGACACTGCTTAAATAATGTGTTATATTAATAGAGAGAAATAGGAAGTAATATGGCATTACCAGCAACAGGTTCGACTATAACAATGTCTCAAATCCGCAACTATTTTAGTGCGGGTAATAGTACTATTGCTATTGGTACATTAGGAACTTACATTGGTATTAGTGTAGGCAATACTATTAGTATGAGCTCTAGTTTTGGTGGCTACTATTTCCCAATATTACCATAAAAGGAAACAAAATGAAAACATTATACGAAGTATTAAATGTAGACCTTGCACAAGAGTATACTAAAGAACGTAAAAAAGAAGTAGCAACATCACTTAACCTTGATGGCGATCTTCACGAAGCTGTTTTTGCAGCTATTGACGATATGATTATTCCAAACGACGATGATAGACTCCACTGGATTCAAAAGTTTGGAAGAGCCGCAGGCGCTGACTTACTTACACTAGGTAAAGTACAACCCGAAAGCATGATAGCTATGGCTTGTTTGCCAGCAGAAGATTTTAAAGAAGCTGTTAAGATTGCAACAAGTGCTGCAAGAACTTGGAACGACTATACTGTACAAGCTGAAAAAGATTTAAACGAAGAAACTATGCCATCAACAATGTTGTAATATGAAACTAAGTATTTGTGTTCCATCACGAGACGAAGTTCATATAGGATTTACACGCAGTCTTTGTAACTTAACAAATAGATTAACAAAGCAAAATGTTGACTTTGATCTGCATATTGTTTGCGGCAGCGTGATTATTGAAAGTCGAACTGCACTAGTAAAAGAAGCATTAGAAAATAATGCAACGCATATACTGTGGCTTGATAGCGATATGCATTTTCCAGCAAACGTATTTGATAAACTATATGAACATCAAAAAGATATTGTTGCAGCACAATACAGTACACGATATGCTCCGTATCGTACTGTAGCATTTACTGATTATGAAAATGCAGACAATAGACTAGATGCTAGTTTTGGATTGCACAAGGTATGGGCAGTTGGTATGGGATGTATGTTGGTTAATACCGATGTGTATAATAACTTGCCAAAGCCGTGGTTTGATCACGAATACAATAAACGACTAGACACTTTCAGCGGAGAGGATATATACTTTTGTAATCAAGCAATGCATCATGGTTATGAAGTATGGATAGACGCAAGTATTAAACTTGCACATTTTGGAACAAAGGCAAACGTGTTATGAAGGCAATCGACAGATTTGAAAGATTTGGAACACCGGTACACAACGGACAAGATTTTTTAAAGAATCATATTTTTAAAAAATATCCAGTTGTAAAAACTGACGACTATGAAAACTTAGAACAAGTTTGGACATCAGATTACGATTCCGATTATGTATGGATTGTTGATAAAAATATTGAAACATATAGTACATTTCCTTGGTTCTTCAAACCAAAAGTTGATGAAGAAGTTTGTATACATTCCTTTCCTTATGTGTTTGAAAAAAGTCGCAAAGTCAAAGATTGGAATAGAGTTAGACTAGTTCCAACTGCAAAGGGCGAATATACTGTTAATCAACACGCTTACATCTGCGGCCATTATGATCCTTATAAAGGAAAAAATAAGTTTGATATTTTTTATATTGGTGAGGATACAACAGTATTAAAAAATCTCGAAGCAAGAGGATTTGATGTACAGGTAGTTGATTCAATAAACGCAGCTAAACAAAATAGTTTTACTGATATGTTCTGGGTAGTTTATGATGATACAGAAGTAAGAGAAACATTTAAATTTAGCTACAAACCAGACGAATGGAGTTTCAATATTCCTCATGTGTTTGGAAATGGAGATATTGACACACTAGATGGTATTGTACTTTGTCCTAAATCTTGCGAGTTAACAGACAAAGAAATCAAACACAGGTTTTTTGTTAACAAAAAAGAAGTAAGAATATTAGCAAGTAATCCAAGACAATATGATAAGTTTATTATTAACAACTACCAAGATTATACATATGCAGCTGAAGTTTCAACAACTAATATGTTTTGGGGGCATTCAGATAATATTGTTATTGATGAAAAGTTTGAGTTTGATTATTACATTAGTCATCATAGTAGTGAACAAAAATCAAATCATGCTTGGCTAAACGGAAACAAATACGACGGCGTATTTTTGTTTAGCAAGCAAGCACTAGTAAGCAAAGAAGAAATAGAGCACAAAGAACTAAAACAAAAGATTGATCATGATGTTGTAGCAAGTGGTCCGAAGGATTATGAAAAGTTTATAATCGAAAACTATGAACAATATAAAAGTGCATTTCACAGTTGCGGTAGTGATATGATGTGGCTAATACCCTATGATGTAGAGCCGTTGGATGATTTTGCATGGGATAGTTATTTCCATAACCAAGATTCTTTTGATAGATCGACAAATCATGTATTTTTAAATGGTGTTGATTATGATGGCATTGCATTATTGAACACTATAGATCTTATATCTGAAAAAGAGTTTGATCATAGATTTTATGTTAATAAGAAAGAACATGCAGTTGTAGCAAGTAATCCAAAAAAATATAAAAAGTTTACAGTTAACAACTACGAAGATTACACAAATGCATTATACAACGCTGACACTGAAATGTTTTGGGGAGTACCTACTGATGTTAACATAGCTAAAGGTTTTGATTTTAGTTTGTATTTTAGTCATCAAAACACATTCGATCGAAATATTAATCATGTGTTTTTAAATGGCGATAACTACGACGGTGTTGTATTATATAGCAAAAACGTATTAGTAAGTGAAAAAGAAATAGAACATCGGTTTCTTATAAAAAAGAAAGAATATGAAGTTGTAGCAAGTACACCAAAACAATATCCGACATATACAGTAAACGATTATCAGGATTATTTAGAAGCAAAAGAAAACTGCAATACAGATATGTTCTGGATTGTAAACGATTCGTTTTTACCTAATGATGACTTTGATTGGAACTTTTATATCAGTCATCATAATCAGTACGAACGTAAAATAAATCACGTTTGGAAAAATGGTGATTTTTATGACGGCATTGCATTAGTTAGTAAACAACTAAACATCAGTCAAAGAGAGATTGATTATAGATTCTTTGTTAACAAAAAAGAATACGACGAAGTTGGTAGTATACCCAAGCCTTATGACATTGTGTTTATTAGTAATGGCGAACCAAATGCTGACAATAACTACAACGAACTAAAAGAAAAATATCCAAGAGCCAAGAGAGTAATGGATATTAAAGGCATTCATGCAGCACATAAACGTGCAGCAGAGCTAGTTGAAACAGAAATGTTTTGGGTTGTTGACGGTGATGCTGAAGTTATAGATGATTTTGATTTTAGTTATTATGTTCCGGCCTATGACATTGACAGCAAGGATACTGTTCATGTGTGGAGAAGTTATAATCCAGTAAACGGGCTAGTGTACGGCTACGGTGGCGTTAAACTATTACCTACAAGATTAACAAGGAATCTTGACGAAACTACAACTGATATGACCACTAGTATCAGTGACAAGTTTAAGGGTATAGACAAAATGAGTAATACTACAGCATTCAACACTGATGCATTTAGTGCATGGCGAAGTGGATTTAGAGAATGCTGTAAACTTGCTAGTCGTACTATTGCTAGACAAAAAGATGACGAGACTGAGTTTAGATTAGATGCATGGTGTACACGAGGTGACGATAAGCCTTTTGGAAAAGCAGCAATAGCTGGAGCAAAAGCAGGCAGAGCTTTTGGAGAAGACAACAAAGGCAATGCACAAGAGCTGGTAAAAATTAATGATTTTGAATGGCTTAAGAATCAGTTTGAGACATTATATCTACCAAGCGTATAACTGTATCTAGTTTTACTTGATTAGGCTTGCTTCTTAATGTATTACTCAGTCCGTTGTGCAAAGGCTTTGGCCACTTTCCAAATGTTACCCAAGCATATCCGTTGTGTTCATTATTTAATTCTGGAATAAATTCACAATCAACTACACAAAGATATGTATGAAAGCTAAAGTGATTATCACTGCTTATAAATGTTTCTAACGGTATTGTTTTTCTAATACTTGGAAGATTGCCTATTTCTTCTATTATTTCTCGTTGTAGACCTTCCCACGGTGTTTCAATACCTTCATTGGTGCCACCAACCAATCCCCAAAGATTTTTTGTCTTTCCTTTAGTACGATGTAAAAATAAAAATCTCTTAGTGTTAAGACTATAGAATAACGCACCACTACAAATTATTTTGTTCATACAAATACTTATTTTATAATATAATAGTCCAAGTGCCTCGTGGATAATATCCATCAACAGCACTTTGCCAGTAGTATCCATTCCAGTAAAATTGTTGACCAGTAGTTACATTAGTAACATATGTAGTTACATTATTGTCACTGGAGTTCCAAATAGTAATCCATTTAGATCCGTCCCATTCAACTATATCATTTGCATCAGCTGAGAAATCTGTATTATCTGTATTTTTCCAAGCCTCTGGACCTTTTTCGTTTAAGTTTAGTACATACGATACAGTATCATCAATGCTGTATGCTGTAGCTAGATTTATAACAAACTTATCGTCTATATTTGCTTTTGTTGCTGCTACTGGTGATCCGTTTACAAATACTTCAAAAGTTGTAACACGTTCGTCACCTGCTCTATCAGCTAACTCACTAGTAGCAATAGTAAAGTTAATATCGGTGTCGATTCTATTACTACTAGTAGTAGCTTTAAAACTTCGTTCAACTTTATATCCTATTGGTCCTAACAATAATAATCTAGTACCAACTGTTTTAGTTGTTAAAGGATTAAAAGTTATAGGATTTATAATACCGTCTATAGTTCCGTCAGTTTTAGTCGGACCTTCTATGATAGTATTAGAAGGTAATGTATCCTCGTCCCAATCTATAATCATTGTATGAGTATCGTCATCTGGAATATTAAATGTGCCGACAATTTCGCCGCTAAGTTCTGCTCTACGTAATCTTATTTGACTTATGTTAGGTTGATATTTTGCTGGTAGTTCTGCTTCTATAACATTTAGCCAACTAATATCTCCTACTCGTAGTGCTTTGTTTTTAGCTAGTTTTGCCTCGTCATCGTCAACTATAAGATCAAAATCTCTATAACTTGTTACTAGAGGGTTGTTTAAATCTAAACCTGTGCCGCTTACACTTGAAGTACTAGTAATGCCAACATTTCCTGCATTAACAACAGTACCATCTGGTAATACGGTAACTCCGCTTGATACAGCCTGATCGCCTGATGTTGGAGGATTAAATCCGTCAAGACTTAGCGTTCCTGTATCTTGACTGTAAACACCAGTAATAATATCTGTTATGATACCTAGTTTTTTAACTTTACTAGGAGGTGAAATATATATTGGTGCTGTAAATCCTAATGTAGCAACATCAATATCATCTTGTGTTCCTACAGGAATAGTTCTACTGCTAAAGTTAATATCTTCTAAATATAATGCACTCAAACTAGTCCAGTCTACATAGTTGTCAGATGTTTGAAACTCCAAGTCAGGATTAAACAACATAAAAATTTGTTCAAGTATTTGCAGTTTTTGATCAGTACTTGTTGACCATACATCAACATTAACACTTAATGTATACGGAGTTGGGTGCAATCTTTCAACTGTATATCCTTTAGCTTGTTGTGCTACGTAACTACTAGTGCTTTCGTCAAATGCTTTTTCTCTAAGATTAATTTTACTAACATAACTGCTATCACTCAAACGCGATCTGTCCATTTGTAAACTAGTAACATATACACCCATCCTAGGAGCACTCGGTAGTTTGTTGTCACTGTTTTCTCTAATGATACTACCTACTTGTCGTGTAATATCTCCATACAACACCGGAACTACTTTGATATCGCCTTCGCCGTCACGATAACTAAAGTTACTAAATGCTCTTACTATTTGTGTTATGTACCGTCTTATTTGTCCGTCATAAAAGTATTGCATTAGTCACCTGCCTTTGCTCTAAGAGCTTTACTAAGAGCTTGTCTTTCGACTACATCTTCACCGCTAATAGTATTTACAGTTACATTGTTTATAAACGTTCCTTTTAGAGTATCACGTCCACTAGTTTGTGTAAGGGTAGTTCTAACAGCGTCTTCAATTTTACGCCAGCTATTGCCGTCATATCTAAATAATCTATTAGGAGACAAGTCAATTCTTAAAAAATAATCTCCACTATCTGCTTCGCTAGGAAATCCAATTCCTTGTCCGTATGGTGCTCCGTTTGGAGGAATACCATCGCCTACTAAGTATCCTTGATATCCATTGCCATCAGGAGTAACAAATACAGTGTCTGCTGTTATCTGATCATCGGCTAATAAACTGTCATAGTCAGTACTAACGATTTCAATTTCGCCTGAGTCACCTAACTGTAGTGTATAGAACTGTATAGTAGAATACCCACTAAGTGGAACATCAACTTCTGCTTGTGCAATAACAGCTTCGTTGATTTGCATTTCTTTTTCGTATGTACTAAGTACATCTCTAAGTGTATCAGCACTGCCTTCTTCTGCAGGCAAATCTAAAATATCTTTGTATTCTTGCGAATCTAGTATTTGCTTTGCACGTAATCTATACAAATGTGGATACCAAGTTTGACTAAATCCTTCTGCTGCCCGTGTTACTTCGTCTACAACGTAAAAACGTTTTAGTGCAACATTGTAATCATTAGCAGCATACTCGTCTATCATGTGTGGTAGTTCTATTACATCGCCTGCCATAATTTTTCTGCCTAGCGTTTTTACACTACTATTAATATGTATGGTCATAAACAATGTGTCGTTTTGTAAAAACAATCCAAACTGACTTAGATCAAAGTCTTGATCTTGTAGGTTGTAATGTCCTCTAATGGTGTAAATGTCTTTGTCGTATTTGCGATCTCTGTTTTCTAAAAATAACAAGTCTTGAATGTTGGTTTCTTTAACAACATCGTAAACAGGTTGTTCAGCAGTTGCATCATCTTCTAATGTATTCTTTGGACCAAGATATTTGTGTATATTAAAATCTGTTCCTCCTACAGTAAATTGTTCATAGACAATGCCGTCTAGGAAGGAATAGTCTTTTGTTTTTTGCGGTCTATATAAACTAAGTCTTGGCATATGTATATTTAGCATAAATACTATTGGAGACAAACAATGGCTGAACTTACAACACAAAAACAAGAAGTATTTGATTACGTAACTGCATTTTTAGGCGGAGGCATGATAGATGTTGAACTTGATCCTATACACTATGAAACTGCACTAGGAAAAGCAACTGCACGATACAGACAACGCAGTGAAAACAGTGTTGAAGAAAGTTACATTACTCTTGCACTAACAGAAGATGTTAATGCATACACACTCCCTAATGAAATAATAGAAGTACGTAAAGTACATAGACGTAGCGTAGGAAGTAGATTAGGCGGCAATAGTGGTGGAACAACCTTTGAACCATTTAACCTTGCTTATACAAACACATACTTGTTAGCAGGTAGTGGCATTGGCGGCCTTGCTACATATGATTTCTTTGCTCAACAACAAGAACTAGTAGGAAGGATGTTTGGTAGTTTTATCGAATTTGTTTGGAACACTAGTACAAAAAAACTAACTATATTAACAAGACCAAGAGCTGAGGAAGAAGTATTGCTATATTGTTATAATCACAGACCTGACTTTGAGTTGTACAAAGACTACAAAGCATTTCAGTGGATTAAAGAATATACTCTTGCCAACTGTAAATATATGTTAGGTGAAGCACGTAGTAAGTTTGCTACTATTGCTGGACCAGGTGGCGGAACTACGCTAAATGGTGATACGTTAAAATCCGAAGCTCAACAGGAAATGGAAAAACTTGACAACGACTTGGCTATGTCTGTTGCAGGTGGTGTTGGCTACGGATTTTTAATTGGATAATAAATTTAATAATATCAAAAAAGTAATAGCAGGTGGTTGTAGTTTTACAGCAGGCTCTGAACTTGCTGACGAGTCTTGGGATCGCAATCATAAAGGAATATGCTACGAGTTGAGTCATACAGCATGGCCAAACTTGCTTCAACAAAAAATGTTTACTAATGCAACAGTTGATAATACTGCTGTACCAGGTGCTGATTATGGAAGTATAGTTAGACGTATAATATACCAAACCCGCCGCCAATTAAAAATACACAAGCCAGAAGATATTGTTGTAGTTGTAATGTGGACAAGTATTTTACGTAGAGAATATCCTAGTATATATCCTACAGGCAGAAAAATAAAAACTCATGAAGATAGATTTTTAACTTCATTACCATCAGACGGCGACGGCAAAACTAAAGGTTATTCAAATGCAATGTTGTACATGAGAAGACAAATGTGGGCGTCAGAACATCTAACACGAACAAACGTAGAGTTTTATGCTAGGCGTGACACGCACGATAATCATGTATATTATCCACTACAGCAACTTGAATATTTAACAAACTGGCTCGAGAATCATAATATTAAATATTTTTTTACATCGGCGTTTAACGATATACAACCAGAGTTATTAAATCAAGATAATATTTTTTTACAAGACATGGTTGGAAGATTAAATCTTCCTAATAATATACACACCGAAGATAGCCTTGGATTTTACGATTGGGCAACAAAGTTTAAATACGAAAAAGGAAAAGAATCAGAACATCCTCTCGAACAAGCACACAACGATTGGGCAGATCTTTTTTCAAAATGGATATTGACAAAATGTAAATAGTATGTTACATTTAAATTATGAAAAAGAAGTTATTAGTAATAGGCCATGGAAGACATGGTAAAGACACTGTATGCGAAATTCTGCGAGACGAGTACGGTTATACATTTGAAAGCAGCAGTAAGTTTTGCTCAAAGTTGTTCATCTATGATAACTTAAAGGACAAATATGGATACGCTAATGAAGAAGAGTGTTATGCTGACAGGCATAACCACAGAGCAGAATGGTATGATGCTATCTGCGATTATAATGTTCCTGATGCAGCGACTCTAGGTAGAGAAATGTTTGATGCCTATGATATCTATTGTGGGCTACGCAACAAACGTGAATTCTTTGCAATGCAAAACACAGGTGTATTTGATTACTGTATCTGGGTTGATCGCAGCAACTACCTGATGCCTGAGTCAAAAGACAGCATGAGTCTTGAACAATGGATGGCAGATTTTACTATAGACAACAACGGAACGTTGGATGATCTTTGGTTTAATATTAGACAGCTAATGAGTTATATACATACTTAACCCCTAAAAACCGCCTTTTTTACCGGTGATCTGCTAAATACTTGTAAGTGAAACACTTTACAGGAGAAAATTAAAATGGCATTAACTTCACCAGGTGTAGAGGTCAGCGTTATTGATGAGAGTTTTTACACTCCAGCAGAACCAGGCACAGTACCTATAATATTTGTCGCAACAGGCGAAAATAAACTAAACGGCGCAGGAACTGGTATTGCACCAGGAACTCAAAAAGCCAATGCAGGTAAACCATACCTACTAACATCGCAGCGAGATCTAGTAGATACATTTGGCGATCCTACATTTTATACAGATGCTAACAACAATCCTATTCATGGCGGAGAGCAAAATGAATACGGACTTCAAGCAGCATATTCATACCTAGGCGTAAGCAATAGAGCATATGTAGTAAGAGCAGATATTGACCTTACAGCGATATCAGCTAGTTCAACGCCAACTACTGCAAATCCTGCAGATGGTACTTATTGGTTAGATACTCAAGTAACAAAGTTTGGTATCTTTGAATGGAACGGTAGTGCGCAGTCAGCGACTAATAAAGTTGGTCAAACATTTACTAACAAAACACCAACTGTTATTACCGATGCAACACAAACATCAGGTTCATCTCCTTATGCTCCAAAACAATCAGTTGGCGCTATTGGCGATTACGCAGTTGTAGCTGTTTCAACTATTATACGTACATGGTATAAAAACACAACAGGTGCATGGGTAGAAGTAGGCAGTGCAAACTGGAAAGGCAGTTGGCCTTCAGTAACAGGTACAGCAGGTACACCGACATTTACAGCAAGTAATACTATTACTATTGGATCTGCAGAAGGTCTTAGTGTAACAGTTGTACTATCTGGAACTAGTCTTGCTTCAACAGTAAGTGATATTAATACAGCATTAGGTGCTGTTGGAATCACTGCAGAAGCAATAGATAACAGATTAGCATTTAAAAATACTGGTGCAACACATTCTAACATCGTTCTTGGTAACGGTACAGGAACACCACTAACTGATGCAGGTATTGTTGCTGGAACATATTATCCACCAGCACATCAAGCAACTGCTCACACAAGTGTTCCAGAATGGAAAACAGCAGATTCAGCATCACGTCCAACAGGAAGTGTATGGGTTAAAACAACTACACCAAACAGTGGTGCAGATTGGAAAACAAAAGTATGGAATGGTTCAACTGAACTATGGGATGCAGTAAGCACACCGATTTATACTTCAAACTCAGCAGCATTAGCTGGCTTAGATAAAACAGGTGGCGGCGCAAACTTAACAACGCTTAATGTTTATGCAATGGCAAATGTTACAGAAAATGCAACAAACCTAGCTAACTTTACTCTTTTCAAACGTAATGCTAATGGCGCAACAACTATTACTAGTGGTGTAGTCGACAGTACTACATTTACAAGTGGTACTAATGATTTTACTATTAGTGAAACAGTAAAAGGAAGCGCAACATTAAGTACACCAGTAACTATTTCATTTAGTGCAACAGGTGCTACAACTGATGCAGAGTTAATGGCAGCAGCTATTAATACAGCAGGATTAACTAATGTTACTGCTAGTGTTGATTCAACTAATAGAGTTGTAGTATCACATGCTATTGGTGGCGACATTAGATTTGTAGATGGTGCAAACACACCATTAGCTGACGCATTTACTGCTTGGAACTACTCAACAAAATCAGGAACTGTAAACTTTTATGATAGTCCAAACGGGTTGTCAGGTGCATATATTGCAACACTTTGGAAAGAACTAACTTATACAGCAAGTAATGATGCTCCAACTGCTCTTGCAGCTGACGGCGCATTATGGTATAGTAGTGTTGTTGATGAAGTTGACATTATGGTACACGATGGCGATAAGTGGGTTGGATATTTGAATACTGATTCACCGTATTACGATGTTACACCTGGAAATGCTCCAGACGCAAGCGGTCCAATCGTTGCTGCATCTGAACCAGTTGATGGCGACCGTGCAGATGGTGGCAATCTTGTAACTGGCGATATTTGGGTTAGTACAGCAGATTTAGAAAACTTCCCAAGAATCTATCGTTGGAATAATACACTAAACAGTTGGGTTGAACTTGATACAACAGATCAAACAACTGAAAACGGTGTACTATTTGCAGATGCACGTTACAACACAGCAGGTGCAAACAGCAGTACTGAAGGCGATATTGTTGACATGATTACTAGTAACTATGTCGATGTAGATTGTCCAGATCCAGCACTATATCCAAAAGGTATGTTGCTATGGAACCTACGTAGAAGCGGATTCAACGTTAAACGCTTTGAGCGTAACTATGTCGACTTAGCAGCAGACAACGAACGCTTTGGCGACGAATCAATGTCAGCATATTATCCACACCGTTGGGTTACAGAATCAGCTAACGAAGCAGATGGATCTGGTAGCTTTGGTCGTAAAGCACAGCGTAAAGTTGTAGTACAAAAACTACAAGCAATGCTAAACGAAAATCAAGATATTCGTGACAATGAATCACGTATCTTTAACTTGATGTCAACACCAGGTTATCCAGAGCTAATCGGAGAAATGATTACACTAAACTATGACAGAGGCCTAACAGCATTTGTTATTGGTGATTCACCTTTCCGTTTAACACCGGATGCAACTTCACTTAACGAATGGGCAACCAACGTTAATACAGTTGTTGAAGATAATGACAACGGACTTGTAAGTAGAGATGAATACTTAGGTGTTTATTATCCAAGTGGTTTCACAAGCGATAATGCAGGTAACAATGTTGTTGTTCCAGCATCGCATATGGTACTACGTACATTTGCACTTAATGACCAAGTTGCTTATCCATGGTTTGCACCAGCAGGTACAAGACGTGGCGGAGTTACAAACGCAACTTCAACAGGTTACATTAGTAACGAAGGCGAATTTGTTGCATCAGCACTAAACGAAGGACAGCGAGATACATTGTATCAAAACAACGTTAACCCTATTACATTCTTAACAGGTGCAGGGCTAGTTGTATTTGGACAAAAAACTCGTGCAAGAAATGCAAGTGCTCTTGATAGAGTTAATGTTGCAAGACTTGTAGTGTACTTACGTAGTCAGTTGAATCAGTTGACAAAACCATATCTATTTGAACCAAATGATAAAATCACACGTGATGAAATCAAAGCACAAGTAGAAAGTTTAATGGTTGAACTAGTGGGACTAAGAGCTCTATATGACTTCTTAGTTGTGTGCGACGAATCAAACAACACACCAGCGAGAATTGATCGAAATGAACTATATGTAGATATTGCTATTGAACCAGTCAAAGCAGTAGAGTTTATATACATACCATTGCGTATCAAAAATACAGGAGAAATCGCAGGATTATAAATCATTAAAGTAGGGGGAAAATAAAATCCCCCTACAAATGATAAATACATGTGATAAGGAGAAACATAGATGGCAATCTCAACTCTATTAAATTTAACAGTACCGTTAGCAAACGATACTAGTGCAAGCAGTCAGGGTCTGCTAATGCCTAAACTACAATACCGTTTCCGAGTAACATTGGAAAACTTTGGTATTACAGGCAACACAACTGAATTAACAAAACAGGTTATTGATGCAACCCGTCCAAATATATCATTCCAACAAATACCGATTGATGTTTACAACAGTAAAATTTATATGGCAGGCAAGCACGAATGGCAAGCAGTTACAATGAACTTACGTGACGATGTTAACGGAAACGTACAACGTTCAGTAGGCGAGCAACTACAGAAACAGTTTGATTTCTTTGAACAGTCTAGTGCTGCTACAGGACAAGACTATAAGTTTACACAACGTATTGAAGTACTAGACGGCGGCAACGGCGCTAATACTCCAGCTGTACTTGAAACTTGGGAACTATATGGTTGCTATTTAACAAGTGTTGACTACGGATCAATGAGTTACTCAGCAAACGATGCAATGACAGTAGCTCTTAATATTCAATATGACAATGCTGTACAACTTAACGTAGGTGTTGGAACGCCTAATAACTTCCAAGATCGAAATACTGAAACAGGCACAGGTGCCACAGGCGCTGCCGCTCTTTAATACTAACTAAGAGATTGCTTGACTTCTAAGGAGCCCAATGGGCTCCTTATTTGTTATGTGCGCTGTTTAAATATAAGATAAATACTTTATGCCGTTAAATAGAAACTTTGATAACTTTACTAATTTTGATACCAACAAAGGTATAATGGGTGACTTTACTCACGCCTCAAACTTGTATCGTCGCAATAACTTTAGACTTGCGCCTAAAGTCAAATTCTTATATCATGTTGTAATAGATGTAAATCCAATAGCGTTACAATCATTAGGAAACAATGTTAGTAACTTATTAAACAAACGAGAGTTTAATATATTAGCATCATCTGCTGATTTACCAAACTACGATATTAATACCGAAACAATAAATCAATATAATAGAAAAAAAGTAGTTCAAACAAGAATAAACTATAATCCTGTTAATATTGAGTTTCATGATGATGCTGCTGGGCTAACAACATTATTGTGGGAAGCCTATTATAGATATTATTATGAAGACGGCAACTATGCTGATCAAGGAACTCGTCCACGTGCATATCAAACTGGCTTATACGATAGTGAGCCACAGAATACTTATAGACACGGTTTTAACAGATCCGGCAAAACATATCCATTTTTTAATAGTATAACTATACACCAACTACATCATCAAAATACTGATAGTCATTTTACTAGTTTTACACTTGTTAATCCTCTTATATCTGGCTGGGAACATGATAGAGTAGATCAATCAGATGCTTCTGGTATAATGAAAAATACTATGCGTGTTGATTATGAAACAGTATTATACGATAGAGGTTATACCGGAGATGATAATCCAGCAGGATTTGCAGATAACGCACACTATGATAAATCTCCAAGTCCGTATATTAGTACAGGATCGGGTAGTGATACAACAGGAATTGAGAATGGTTGGACTAAGGTATTTGCTGATATATTTTTAGACATATTAGGAATAACTGAGTTTAATACCGAACAGCAACGTAACCTAAGATCTCCATTTGTAACTAATCCAGTTACAACAGATAACAGAGTTCCATTTAATAGTAATACATTCTTTCCACAAAGTTCAACTCAGACAGCTATAACTACAGCCTTTTTTGATGCAGCATTTGAATCAACAATATCTCAAAGAGAGTTACAAAATAGTACTATTAAGCAAAGAGACTTGGCCAGGAATGCTCTTCGAAACTATGCAATAGCACAAGGATCATCAAACTCATTTAATGATAACGGCCAGCTGTTTGATAATTTAAATGCAACCCAACAACTACAACTACAACAGGCAGTTGTTGATAACTATAGAGTAGACCCAACACTACAAGGTGCAGCATTTACTAGCACTCTTGAGAATATTATAGGTGGCTAAATGAGTAGTATAACTGATAAAAGTATTAATAAATCATCTGATAGTGCAGCAGAGGTAAAATCATTCTTTGATAGATATTTTTCAAAATCGATATCGATTACAAGCAATGAAGTTGATAGTGTATTAGGATTTTTTAAAAAAAGAAAGTTTGAAGATAATGCAGCTATTGCTGTAACTACAGTATTATTGCAACAAGCTAAATCTGAAAATAAAAATATATTTGAGTTATTAGATAGTTTAAAAGGTTTAGATGAGGTAAAACTTAGTCAGCTGGTAGCTGCTATTTTGAATAATAACAGAAGCAAAGTAAGTGCTCTTGGTTACACAACAGATTATCAGATTGTAACATACGAAAATAGAAACGTTGTATTGTAATGTCGAGGTTTGCACAAGGCAAGTATACATTAAAAAACCCTGAAAAATATGTAGGCGGCAGAACTCCTACTTATAGAAGTAGTTGGGAATTTGCTTTTATGCGTATGTGCGATACAAACGAAAATATAACAAAATGGGCTAGTGAAGCAGTTCGTATTCCTTATAGAAATCCACTAAGTGGAAAACACACTATATATGTTCCTGATTTCTTTATAGTATACAATGATCGTACAGGTAAACAACACGTTGAACTAATAGAAGTCAAGCCAGCAAATCATACATTTAAAGAACAACTAGGCAACAGCAAAGTAAACAAGTTACACTATGTTGTTAATCAAGCAAAATGGGCAGCAGCTAGAGGTTACTGTAAACAAAAAGGAATGCTATTTAGAGTTGTTAACGAAGGAGATATTTTCCATCAAGGCAAACGTAGATAAATAATAGTAGCATATTATAGGTGTTATTATGACAAAGAAACTTGAAGAAATGTTGAATCTTCCAGATAACGAAGATATTAAACAAGAAGTACAACAACAGGCAGTTGTTGCACAAGAAGAAACTTTTAGAGATATTGCAGAGTTTGACAAGATTGCAAGTGCATTGCCAGCTGTTAAAGGACTTGGCCAAAAAGCAGACGACGAACTCGAAGACATTGCATCACGTGCATTGGAAGCATATGACGATTTAATGGATTTAGGAATGAATGTTGAATCACGTTACGCAAGCAGAGTATTTGAAGTTGCTGGCGGAATGCTTAAAACATCATTAGATGCTAAGGTTGCTAAAATGGATAAGAAACTAAAAATGATTGACTTGCAACTTAAAAAAGAAAAAATGGACAAAGATAGTAACCCTGGCGATGGCGGCGTAGTTAACGGGGAAGGATATGTTGTCTCAGATCGTAATAGCCTTTTAGAGAAGTTAAAAGGCATGAACAATGATAAATAGTAACATAACGTAGGATACAATAATGAAAAACTTTGCTGATTATTTGACTGAAAGTAAAAAAACATACGAGTTCAAGATTGGTGTAGCTGGTGAGCTGCCTGAAAACTTTGAAGATATGCTTGAAACCAGTTTACAAAAATACGGATGCTCGCAAATTGCAGCTGGTAAAAAAACACCAATACAAGAACGTCCACTAGACTTTCCACAGTTAGAAAACTGCGAAGCTACATACTTTGAAATAAGTTGTACATATCCAACAACAGTGCAAGTACTTCAAGAGTACATCGGACAGTGTTGCGGAGTCAAACAAAGTCATATTATTGTACGTAATCCAAATGAGCCACAAGAGCTGTATCAAGAAGAAGTGTCTTCTGATGTATATGTTGCAAAGCTAACAGTTGAAGAACTCGAAGGCGAAAGCGCACAGGATATGGCAGGCGAAAATAGAGTAATGGACCTGCTGAAAGAATTAGAGACAGCTCGTAAAGAACAGTCAGGAGACTAATATGAAAAAAGTAAACGAAGCTAATATGAACATTAGTGTAAATGGCGAAAGCGCATCGGAAGTATCAGAACTACTGCGCATTATGCAACTAGCAGGTTCTGATGCAAAAGAAGTTGATATTGATGATATTAATCAAAAAATGTTACCGAGTCCAGAAGATGACGGCCCGTGTGATGTATGTGGAGGCGATCATGGTCCTTCAGATCTTATGGCAGGCTGCGGCGGCAAGTCGTCAAGTGAAACAATGGCAGACACTATCAGAATGATTTCAAAAGAAGAAGATGATTATGATGGTAACTTTGGTGATGCAACTACAGAACCAGATGACGAATATATGAGATCAAATGCAGGCGATGTAAGTGACATGATTCCAAGTGGTGACGACTTACACAAAGAAAAAGGATCATATCCAGCAACAGCAGGTGGCGACAATCCAATGAATACTAGAGAAAGTATTCATGCAATGCTTACAAAAGCACTTGCTGAAAAACAAGCATCAAAAGAGCCAAAGCCAGACTTTCCAGACTTAGATGGCGACGGCAACAAAGAAGAGCCAATGAGTCAAGCTATTGCACAGCGTGATGGCGAAGATGAAGACGAAGACAAAAAGTCTAAAGGTATCAAAGCAATGATTGATGCTGGTAACAAAAAAGCAGATGCAGAAGTTGCTGAATATGATGTTCCAAGTAACTTTGAAAACAAGCACAAAGACATCAACAATCTTGGACGCAAAATGATGGACATGAGTTCAAATATGTCAGGAACTGATGATACTAGTTTAATGATGGCAAATGCACTTTCAAGACTTGGTGAAGTATTAGCTGAGTTTGGTGGCAGCGGATTTGCTGCTAACAACATGAACGATGTCATTAAAAAATCATCTTTGAACAAAGAGATTGTTCAAATGCTAATGAAAAAAGCCAAAGAAGAAGATTAAGAACGTTCTACCGACTGAGCGAACGGACCCAAATAGCACCTACGGGTGCTATTTTTTTCTATAAATAATATTATGGCAGCATCATTAGACGGCGTCTTAATCAAAAAGGCGAATAGAAAAGAAACATTTACCGAAGAACAAATAGCAGACCTTTTGGCCTGCATGGATCCAGATACAGGATACTTGCATTTTTCTCGTAAGTTTGCTTATATACAACACCCAACTAAAGGCAAACTACTGTTTGATCCTTATGAATATCAGCTAGGGTTAATGGATAGTTATCATAGTTTTAGATTCAACATCAATATGATGCCTAGACAAACAGGCAAGACTACATGTGCTGCAATCTATCTAGCATGGTTTGCAATGTTTAATCCAGATCAAACTATTCTTATTGCTGCACACAAATACACAGGTGCGCAAGAGATTATGTCACGCATACGTTTTGTATATGA
>Ga0228620_1000129_pt1 | contig 46120 bp, 42 predicted proteins | sample 23DmetaG_FD_186030 | JGI IMG/M metagenome (GOLD analysis project Ga0228620, IMG submission 186030) | Seawater microbial communities from Monterey Bay, California, United States - 23D | ecosystem: Environmental > Aquatic > Marine > Coastal | place: USA: California | collected 2016-10-06 | reverse complement strand
CTGTATGCTGCCAAACCAAATCGAATGTTTGGAAGCCCATAATATTCAATCTTTGCAGCAAAATTTATATCAGAGTTAACCGATTCTGCTCCCTTTTGGCGCCCTTTTCTCAAGCCATCAGAACCTCTAAGTACATAATCTTCATTAAATGAAACAAAACCATTCATCGCATATAGCTGATATCTGAAAGACAGTTCATTTGATCTACCCGCAATACCAAAACCGATTTCACGCCAAGTTGTGGGTATTACTTTGCCATCCAAGCTTGGTCGCTCAACTCCGTTATACGTGGGTCCTTCATGGTATTCGTTAATAATCCCCATAGGAACAAGCATCAAGCCCGCCCTAGCATTCAAATTATCGGTAATATTGTAATTAACAAAAGCCTGTTCAACATAAACTTCTTTAACGTGTTCGTATTCTACTTCAGTAACAAATTGTGTTCTGTCGTCGAACTTATAGGCAAATAGCAACACCAATCGCTGCACGTCTATTTCATTTGGCTTTCCATCATATCCATTGAAATTGATTTCCCCATAACCTCCTAGTGTTATTCTGTTTTCACTGTTTTCTAGGTTCGACAATTGGCGCATCGCACTGTTTTGAAAATTCATGTTTTGCGAAAATCCAACGGTGGATATTAAAATGGCTGAAAGGATTATTTTTTTCATTATTCTTATTTAGATTGTTTTTAAATTAGGGCAAATGTATTACCTAATTTACAAACAGCAAAATTTATTTAGATTTATTTTAAATAAGAAACTAACAAACCTGAAAAGAAGTGTTGTATGCCGACTCAAAATGCATCATATTCACTCTATTTTGCGCTTTTTGAGCTGTTAAAAAGGAAAGTAATTTTTCTGTTGGAACGTTGCCCGTAAGTTCATCTTTAGCCATTGGGCAGCCCCCTAGCCCACGCATGGCACTATCAAAAGCACGGCAACCGCCTGCATAAGCAGCTTTGATTTTTGAAATAGCCTCATTTGGCTTTGCGTGAAGGTGAGCGCCAAAAACAATATCGGGATATGCCTGTAGTAAATGATTAAATAAATCTGTGATGGTTTTGGGTTGTGCCAGACCTACTGTGTCTGATAGTGAAATACGCCTAACCCCCATATCCACTAACCTACTGACCCAGCTTGTAACCAAGACTGGACTCCAAGGGTCTCCATAAGGATTGCCAAAACCCATGCTCAAATAAACAACCAATTCTCTATTTAGGCTAGTGGCATGTTCAACCAAGCGATTCAATAAGGCTAATGAGTCTTCAATCGTGGTGTTGGTGTTACGCATTTGAAAATTTTCAGATATCGAAAAGGGGTAACCTAAGTAGCTTATCTGTTCATAAGACAAAGCCTCAGTGGCCCCTCTTTCGTTGGCAACTATGGCTAACAGTTTCGTATTGGTTTGACTTAAATCGAGCTGTCTAATAACATCATGGGTGTCACGCATTTGCGGAACAGCTTTAGGAGAAACAAAGCTTCCAAAATCGAGTATATCATAGCCCACACGCAATAGTGATTGCAAGTACTTCACTTTTACATCCGTAGGAATAAACGTTTTAATGCCTTGCAGGGCATCTCTAGGGCATTCGGTAAGAAAAACACGAGACATGCTTCAAAAATAACAAATCCTTTAACGCTAATTATGAGTCATTTATATAAATTTGTACTTGAAAAATTGCTTATGAAAACGACTGCCTTTTTTGAGGACAAACTAGCACCTCATAAAGATAAACTATTGCACCATGCGCTATACCACAAATTAAACAGCACTGAGGCAATAAAGACTTTTATGGAATATCATGTTTTTGCCGTTTGGGACTTCATGTCTTTGGTAAAAGCCTTACAACGCAAACTTACGCGTACTGACTTACCTTGGGTACCCGTAGGGAGTCCGTCTACAAGAAGACTAATCAATGAAATTGTTTGGGGTGAGGAAAGCGACGTAGATCAATTCAACCAGCCAGGCAGTCACTTCGAGCTTTACCTAAAAGCCATGGAAGAAATAGGGGCAAACACCGCACCTATCAACGCTTTAGTGTCCGCAATTCAAAATGGGACTCCTTGGCGTACAGCTCTTCATGAAGCTGCAATACCCAACGAAATAAAATCTTTTCTCGATTTTTCACTCACAACGGCAACACAAGCACCTGTGCATGTTGTAGCAAGTGTGTTTACTTATGGTCGGGAAGACCTAATTCCTGATTTGTTTATTGCCATCATTAAAGATATGGCCAAAGAAAAAGACACCAACTGCGACACATTGATCTATTATTTTGAACGTCACATCGAGGTTGATAGTGAAGAACACGGTCCAATGGCACAGCAAATGATTCAAGAGCTGTGTGGGAACAACACCCAGCTTTGGGAAGAGGCAAACGATGCAGCTCAAGAGGCGCTACAAAAGCGATTATCACTTTGGGATTTTATTGAAAGTAAGATTTAATAAAACTGTATATTGCATATCAAAAACTTTAAATCATGAAACATTTACCTATACTATTTGCTTTTTTATGCATGGCCTGTGTGTCTAGTCAAAAAAATATTGCCTTTGACCCAGAAACCTATGCAGCTAGCATCACAGCTGAAGAACTAAAAGCGCATTTATATACCTACGCAGGTGACGATTTTATGGGAAGAGAAGCAGGTACTGAAGGAGAAGAAGTGGCCATAAACTATCTAAAAGGCGAATATGAATCACTAGGGATAAACGGAGGGATGCCCGACGGCGCTTACTTCATGCCTATGACCCTAAATTCATATCGAGAAAACCGCACTTTAGAAGCAAGCAATGTGTTGGCTTTTATTGAAGGAAGCGAAAAACCCAATGAAATATTGGTTATCACTGCCCACCTAGATCATATTGGCGTTGAAAAAGACGGACAAATCAACAATGGAGCAGACGACGACGGTTCTGGTACTGTTGCCATATTGGAAATTGCAGAAGCCTTTCAACAGGCTGTAATAGACGGTAATGGACCCAAACGTTCTGTGCTATTCTTGCACGTTACCGCAGAAGAAAAAGGACTCTTGGGCTCTAAATACTACACTGACAACCCCGTGTATCCTCTTGAAGATACGGTTGCCAACTTAAATATAGATATGATTGGCCGCATTGATGATTTGCATAAAGACAACAGCAATTATATGTATCTGATTGGTTCTGACATCTTATCACAAGACTTGCACGATGTGTCAGCAGCAATGAACGACACCTATATTAACTTGGATTTGGACTACCGCTATAATGACCCTACTACAGAAGTTTTTGAGCGTGGTCGATATATCGAAAACAGGTATTACTATCGTTCAGATCACTACAATTTTGCTAAAAATAATGTGCCCGTTATCTTCTATTTTAACGGTACGCATGCCGATTATCATGCACCAACAGACACGGTTGAAAAAATTGAATACGAATTGTTGGAAAAACGCACCCGTCTCATCTTTCATACCGCTTGGGAGATTGTGAACCGTGAGGAGCGTTTGCGTTTAAAAGAATAACCTATTCTTTATCCGCAAGCACAACAATTGGCGCGTCTTTTTCTGCCAACCAAGAAGTGGTGAAAATTAAATCCTCAGACCCTAAGTTTTGAGAATAGTGCCAGGTATTTGATGTACCAATAAAAGCATCGCCAGGAAGCTAAAGAAAGCTGTTTCAGATGAGGAAATAATGAGCCTTGATGAGCCTAAAGCTCCTAAGTCTAAGCTGTTTTTTCTACCAGGAAATACATCTTCCTCAATGCTCATAAAACATCTTGAGCAAAATGATGGAATGGGGGCTATTGTAGAGAATGAAGCCGATACGTTAAGTGCAACGCTTAAGCAAGACTGGGGTGGTTTTTCTGACATCATACGAAAAGGATTTCATGGAGAAACCATTACAAAAAGCCGTATCACTGACATGGAGTACAACGAGATAAAGAAACCTAAGTTCTCAGTTACTCTAACAGGCACTCCAAACCAATTAGACCCATTGATAAAAGGAGTTGATGATGGGCTTTTTTCAAGGTTTCTATTTTATAGATTTAAAGCTACTCCAACGTGGAAAGACGCCTATGCAAATGGTATAAGAAAGACCAAGGAAGAATTATTCTCAGAATACAGTGCGTGGCTTTGTGATAAGTTTAAGGATGACAAAAAGCGGTGCTTTAATTTAACACCAACACAATGGAATATTTTGAACAATACGTTTTCTAAAGCCCTTAACTATAATCACAAGTTTTATTCTGATAATGCAACAGGAATAACCTTTAGGCTAGGGCTGATGACATACAAAATCGCTATGGTCCTATCAGCCATAAGAAGTGATGAAGAAATTATTCACTGTATTGACGATGACTTTGAAATAGCATTAACACTAGTTAATGATGTTTATATGCACCACATTCTATCTTTGTTGGTAGAAATCCACAAACACAACCCGTCTTATAACGAGTTTGAAAAATCAGTGTTGAGTGTCATTGGAAAGGTGCCGATTAAAAGAGGGGATATCTTTAAAGCTGTTAAAAAACTAGGAGTTACTGACAGGACGTTAAGTGATTATTTGAGGAAGTTTGTGACCTCTGGACTTATACAAAAAGTCAAAAGAGGAACATACGTAAGAAACAAATAGGTTAGACTACAGAAAGATTCCTTAACACTAAACATAATAAAGGGGTAAGTTTTGGCTTACCCCCTTGTTAATAGCGACTTAGGCTAAAAATCTTTTGCCAATGTATGTAAGTAATAGTTAACATATATTTTACGCTACTCCCCAACAAAAATAAAACGATTATCAATTAACCACGGGGGTGGAAACCAGTGATATAATTCTTGATTTTTTTGGCTTTAATCCTCGTTCAAATGTTCGTGAGCTTTGATTATAGCCTTACGTCTTACTTGTATTAAATCACGTGTAGCCTTTAGGTATAACCCCATGGAACGCTCATTAAATACAATTTTAAACTCATCTGAATAGTCCGAAGTCAGGTAAACATCTCCTCCAATTTTATCAAATTTCAATATGAACTTAGAGCCTTGTTTGACACCTGTGTTCACAATCTTACTTTGTGCCACTTCATCCACAGTTAGCTCTACTCCACTAGCGGTTTGAATATAATTCTGCATGAGCTTGTTCCACTTTTCTGCTGTAAAATTTTTCCACAACAATTTAGAAAAATCCACACCATATTCATTTGCCCATCCATGACTCGTAAATGCAAACAAAACATATTTTTCCCCTGAGTCTCTATCTGTAATTTCAAAAGTAATTACACCTACTGATGATAAGTCTTTAAGCTTTGTTCCCTTTAATGAACCTGTTTTTAATTCAAAATTTACAAGATATGGGTATGCAGTAAGTACTTGCTCTACTGCCACTTGCTCTAGGTTTTCTTTAATCTGCTCAATGGCAGCAATCGCTCCTCCAATGGCTAAAAGTCCAGCTGCAGCAGCGGCAACTCCATCATTGTTTTGAGCAGTAGCCTGCTTTGGCATGAACATTCCAGCGATTAATAGTATCAGAATTGATTTTTTCATTTGATGAATTTTTAGCAAAATATAATAATAACATCTCATGGGCAAAACAAAGTGAATTTATTTATATTTGAACATGAAGTATCTGCTAATCCTAGCACCTTTTATTAGTTTCGCTCAACTGCACCATCAGGCGGTGAGTGCAGGTGGAGGAACCTCCCAAAAGGGGATATATTCCATAGGGCAGTCCTCAGTTATCGGAAACATTAAAACTACTGGAGTTACAGTCTCACAGGGATTTGTAAATCCCACTAAAGTAGCCTACGCTGTAGAAACCATAACAACTGACCTCACTGTAGCTATCTATCCCAATCCTTTTGTAGAGCAATTTACAGCTACGCTAGACAAGAAATACAACGATATTCAGGTTATTATACAAAACGCTGCTGGGCAGCTTGTATACACCAAAGACTTTAGTAACGCATCTCAGGTGGTGATAGACACGCCAAGGCTTAGTATTCAAACCTATTTGATTACTATACTAGCAGACAAAAAAATGTTCAACGCTAAACTCATTAAACAGTAATGAAAAAATATATCCTATTTGGTTTTATGCTCATAGCCACTAGCCTATCAGCGCAAAACGTGTTCTTTGAAACAGGAATGAACTTTACAAGCTACGCTTATTCTGACAATGAAGGTAACTCAAACGATAACATAGAACCAGGAACTGGCGTGTATGTACGAGCAGGGCTAGGCTCTATTGGTTATAGAAGCAGCTTTTCATATGGTATTAGCTTAAATCAATTAAATGCCACAGGAGGTAACGGTTTTGACCTTTATGACTGGAAAGTCACACACCTAGGAGCCTTTGCGCAGTGGAACAGGTATTTCAATGGAGACGAAACCTTTGGCTTTAGTGCAGCCTTTGAGTTCTCTACTATGGTTAGCGGAAAACAAGTGCTTGGTGAGAATAGCTATAAGCTATCGGAATATGATGAATTTAAAGGCCTTTGGGCAAGCCCAAGATTTGGACTGAACTATCAGGTTGTATCAACCAATAGTGTTCTACTAGAACTTGGCTATAACTTCCAGATTGGTCTAAATATAACAGGCGGAGCTACAGAAAAACTTTCGTTTAACACCCACCAATTGGGAATAAAACTAAACATACAGTAAGATGAGATTATTACTTTTTACATTCCTATTATCAGCGCTTTCTTTTGGTCAAGACAGAAACGGAATATCCTACCAAGCGCTTATCATTAATCCTAACGTTGAGCAGCTTCCAGGACAGGACAACGACCATTCTCCCCTTACAAATACTGATATTTGTTTACAGTTTCATATTATCAATAGCTCTGGTAATTACGAATACTCCGAGTCACAATCAGTAACCACAGATGCTTATGGTATGGTTAATCTTGTGATAGGAACAGGAACGCCCATAGGAGCCATCACTTGGGACGCTGTGGCTTGGTCTGCAGAGGCCAAATCCCTTAAGGTAGACCTAGACATCACAGGCGCTTGTACGAGCTTTACAGAGCTTAGCAATCAACAACTAACTTCAGTACCATTTGCACTCTATAGCCCAGCCTCTAATACTCCAGGACCTAAAGGAGACCCTGGTGACCCAGGAGCGGATGGAGATTCAGCTTATCAAGTATGGTTAGACGAAGGAAACACAGGGACTAAACAAGAGTTTTTAGATGCATTAAAAGGAACTGACGGGACCCCAGGAGCAGATGGAGATTCAGCATATCAAGTATGGCTTGATGCAGGGAATACTGGTACTGAACAAGAGTTCTTGGATTCATTAAAAGGGGCTGATGGAAACGAAGGGCTACTTCCCTCTGGAGATGCTATTGGCAATACAACATATTGGAATGGCACAGAATGGGTGATAAATAGTAACAATCTTTACAACGACGGTAGTAACGTTATGATTGGGACAACAACTGCTGAGCCTTCATCTGCTTTTACAGTCGCATCAACAAGCCAAGGGGTACTACTTCCTAAAATGACACTATCCCAAAGAGACGCCATATCAAACCCAACTAGCGGGCTATTGATATTTCAAACGGATAATACGCCTGGATTTTATTATTTTGATGGAACCTCATGGAAAGGTCTTATTCAAATAGCGCCTGTAAGTTCAGGTGGTTCAAGTGATTCTAACACTTTAATTTATACAACAAATGGATTTTAAAAAGGTCATTTCAATACTAACACTAAGCTTAAGTTTACATATACTTGCTCAAGATACACCTGGAAATTTACAGTTTAACAGGGTGGTTGTTTATAATTCTGAGAGTAATCCTGGAACTCCATCTCCTGCTTATTCTCCATCTAGAGTTGCGGAGTTCGACCCAATAACTATTCCAAATGGAAAAGTATGGAAAATAGAATCAGTTGCAATGTACAATAGATTAAACCAGAGACATTCAAATATAGTTGGTCACGCTGCTGATGACTTTGGTGCGATTGAACCTAATTTCAATAACGAAGAAAAAAGCTTGCAACTAGATGATATTCCTATTTATATATCTTTTTATTCCACAGGTGGTGATTTTGTTCATAAAGTTAAATATCCAATATGGCTTCCATCAGGTACATACAGACCACATTCCTGGGAACCTAATGTTGGTTCAGAATTCACCATCTATGCACTAGAATTTAATATTATACCATAATGAAAAAAGCTTTTTTAATAATAACACTATTTAGCAGTATAATCATTTACTCCCAAGACACTCCTGGGAACTTGCAGTTTAATAGGGTTGTGAATTTTTCTGAGATAGTCAATGTTATTTCATCATCAAATTCTCCAAGACCTACAGAAAATAGGTTTTCTTCACTTACTCCAATTACTATACCAGATGGAAAAGTTTTAAAAATAACGAGCCTAACAGTTGCTAATTATTATGAGCTCGATAGTAGTGGTATTAAACAATTAAGTGAATGCAATGAATGTGCTGCTTCGATTGGAGGGGTTACAGCTTTTACTCATCAAACTAGTGGTTACACAACTAACAATAAACTATTTCCACTTTGGTTCAATTCTGGAGAGAAGGAATTCTTAGTTTTCAATCCAAATGGTGGTAGGGTTATTGTTTCATTCACTGGTATAGAATTTAATATTGTAAACTAAATCATATTCACAATCACGGTCAATCCACTTGCTAACATAGTTTGTTACTGCCTTGGGATTGTCAATGAGCTCATAATCTCCCACAGCAATACCTCCTATACCGTTCTTGTTTCGTATAAGCTCATAGCGCTATTGGTTTCCAAAGGCATATGTACATTAATTCAGTCTTATTTTCTGTTTAGTGCCTAAGATTCCTATGTTAGCGTTGTAAAAAAGTGCCGAGGAAGTACCGAGAGCATACACTTTTTTGTAATTTTAAGCATCAATTATGTGTAAGTGCCGAACCAAACGTATAACTGGTTTAAAGAAGAAAACCCCTCGATTTCTCGAAGGGCTTTTCTTGGGTGGAAGACCGGTCTCGAACCGGCGACCTCTAGAACCACAATCTAGCGCTCTAACCAACTGAGCTACAACCACCATTTTCTAGGATGCAAATGTACTACGTTTTTAGAGAATCCAAAACAGCTTTTACATCAAATCGTTTATGCGGTCAACAGCCAATAAACGCGTGGCTGTAAACCCTTCTGCATGATCAACCCCAATAAGTCTTCCCAGATTGGCAGCACGGTATTTAACACTATCCATAAAGTTTTGACTGCTGATGGGTGTTTCGGGTGCTGACGTTTTTGGGTTAAAAAATTGTGAGGCATAGGCGTTAACCGCCTTAAGTTTGGTGTCCATATGGGCGCTTATATCCACCACAAAGTCAGGACGAGCTTCATTCCATTGGATATAGTGATACACTTGCTTTGGGCGCCATGCTTCCTGTGGTTTTCCATCATACGTGGTCTTTACTTGCTGTAATCCGCTCAAAAAACAACTTTCTACCACCAATGCAGCTGCGCGGCCGTGATCGGGGTGACGGTCAGAAACAGCGTTGCAAAGCACCATTTCGGGTTTTAAAAAACGAATATATGCAGCCAATTGCAATTGATGTGCCTTGTCATTTTTAAAAAAACCATCGGCAAAATTGAGGTTATATCGAGCTTTAGCACCTAAAATTCTAGCTGCCGCTTTAGCTTCACTTGCACGGATTTCAGCCGTCCCTCTAGTTCCAAGTTCTCCTTGCGTAAGATCGAGAATGGCTACCTGCTTGCCATTGGCCATTTCTTTGGCCAGGGTTCCAGCACAAGAAAGCTCTACATCATCAGGGTGTGCCCCTATGGCAAGGATATCTATTTTCATTTTTAGCTTTTTATCCAATCTAACACAACGGGGTCATCGGGCTGTGTACGAGGGGAAATTACCGCTTCTAAATGGCCATTTTCATCGATGAGATACTTTTGAAAATTCCATTTAACCGAACTGTCCTTTACGCCGTTTTTATCTTTTTTAGTAAGAAAAGCATAAAGGGGGTGTTGGCTTTTTCCTTTAACACTGATCTTAGCCATCATTGGAAAAGAAAGGCCGTAATTTTTTTCACAAAAGGCTTTGATATCTTCATTACTTCCGGGTTCTTGCCACATGAAATTATTGGCTGGGAAGCCAACAATAACAAAATTTTGGTCTTTGTACTCTTGATAAAGGGCTTCAAGTTTTTTATACTGGGGCGTAAGGCCGCATTTGGAGGCCGTATTTACAATCATGATTTTCTTTCCCTTGAGTGATTCAAGCGAAAAAGGCTTGCCGTTTATGTCCTCAACAGTAAACGTGTGAATTGAATTTTTCATAGCAGTAGGTTGAGCATAACTAAAACATGCGACAAGCAGTACTATATACATAATGCGCATAGGTAAATTTTTAAGCTAAGGTAAGCAATTGAGAAAAATAACGGTCTAAACAATTTCAGCACTCAGTCCTGCAGCGTGTAGTCGAATACATTTGGGTTCCAACTCATCGTAAGAACCACGTTTAACAGAACATTTGCCTTTGTAGTGTACTATAAGCGAACATTGCTCAGCCTGCTCTGGTGTGTGCTCACACACTTCAATCAGAGTACTGATGACATGATCGAAGGTATTGACATCGTCATTGTACAGTATGATTTCGTGCAAACGAGAGGATTCAACGGCTACTTCTCGCTGTTCTTGCTCTTGTTCTTTTGTTTTTTCAAAGTAAATCATCTCAACTAAAGTATAAATTTTAAGCAAATCCAACCTTCTTTTTCTGTTTTCCCTAGGGGTTTGAGTCCGTTTTCTTGAGCCAAAGCCTGTAGCGCAGCTACATCTTCTTGATGAAACCCAGATAAAAGTAAGCTGCCGTCTGGCGAAAGCATTTGAGCATAGCTAGGCAAATGGGCCAACAACACATTTCTGTTGATGTTAGCCAAAATCAAATCCGGTTTAAAGGCTGTAAAATCACCAAGGGTTTTGGTGCTAAAGACAATATCGCGTATGTCATTCTTAGCCGCATTTTCTATGGCATTATCCACACACCAACTTTCAATATCAACGCCAGCAACCTTTTCAGCGCCTTGCATTTTTGCAGCAATTGCCAAAACACCCGTTCCCGTCCCCATATCTAAAACTGATTTATCAGTAACATCTATGTCTAGAAGCTGTTCGAGCATGAGCTGTGTGGTGGCATGCTGCCCCGTACCAAAAGACATCTGTGGGTCGATGATAATTTCGTTCTTGGTGGTGGAAGCCTTGTGAAACGAAGCCCTTATGGTCCAATCGCCAACTGTAATGGGATGAAAATGTTCTTCCCAAATAGCATTCCAGTTTTGCCCTTCAAAATTTTCAATGTTTAGGGTAGCCACTACCCCATCAAACGGAACAGCTAGGCAGGCTGCCTCAGAAATTTGAGCCACTTCGTCCAAAGCGATATATGCTGTCACCCCTGTCTCGGTATTGACAAAACTTTCAAATGGAAAGCTTGTTAGCCAAGCAGAAAAAATAGCTGTTTTATCTGTTGGATAAACACTAAAATGATAAGCACGGTAAGCTTTCAAATTTAAAAAGCGTTGACAATCGCAGCAAAGTCTTCAGCATTAAGAGCAGCACCACCAATCAATCCGCCATCAACATCTGTTTGGGCGAAAATCTCTTTGGCGTTGGCAGGCTTTACGCTTCCCCCGTAAAGTACAGAAACGCGCTGTGCTAATGCATCGTCATATTTAGCAGCCAATACTGCTCTTATGTGTGCGTGCATTTCTTGTGCTTGAGCTGGGCTTGCGGTTTCCCCAGTTCCAATAGCCCAAACGGGCTCATAAGCAAGTGTAATATTTGCCCATTGTGAAGGCTGTAGATGAAAGAGTCCATTTGTAAGCTGACTTGTAACAAGGTCAAAGTGGGCCTCTGACTTGCGATCTTCTAACTCCTCCCCAAAACAAAAAATAACATGCATGTCGTTTTCCAGTGCAGTATTTACTTTTTCAGCCAAAAGGGCGTCAGTCTCGTGGAAATAAGCTCTTCGTTCAGAGTGACCAAGAATAACGGTCTTTACCCCTATGCCTTCTAACATGGCAGCCGACACCTCACCCGTATAGGCGCCAGAGGCAGCTTGGTGCATGTTTTGGGCAGCCACTCCTATGGATGTACCAGCCGTTTGGTCTACTGCTGCTGCTAGGTGTACGTAAGGCGTAGCGATGGCTACATGTACGTTGGTATCAAAAGTTTGTGCTTTTAAAGCAGCTATCAATTCCTGGCTTTCTGCGGCGTTGAGGTTCATTTTCCAGTTACCGGCTACAATTTGTTTTCTCATGGTTATGATTGGTTATTTAAGTGTATCAGTGCAAATAAGGCGTAATTAATCATGTCTTGAAAGTTGGCTTCTAAACCTTCACTCACAAGCGTTTTGCCTTCGTTATTCTCAATTTGTTTTACGCGTAATAGCTTTTGTAGAATCAAATCGGTCAGGGAGCTTACGCGCATGTCGCGCCATGCCTCGCCATAGTCATGATTCTTAAGCTCCATAAGGGCTTTGGTCGCTGCTGCGTGTTTGTTGTAATGAACCATCACCTCCTCGCTTGACAAGTCGGGCTGGTCTGCGGCACCGAGTTCCAATTGGATTAACGCCATAATAGAATAATTTACAATGCCAATAAATTCAGGCACTTCACCCTCATCAACCTTTTTTGTTTCGAGTTGTTGCAAGGTTCTAATACGCTGTGCTTTAATAAAAATCTGATCAGTGAGAGAAGTGGGACGAAGTATGCGCCACGCACAGCCGTAATCTTTCATTTTTTGCTCAAACAACGACTTACATGTTGTTGCTGCAGTAAGATATTGTGCTTCGGTTTGCGCCACCTGATTTGATTTGTTGTAAATTTCGCTCAAAAATGAAAATGTTTTCATTTTAAACCAACTAATTTAAGCGGTATTTATGAACATCTCGTGTAAAGGCAAGCTTATAGACCTGACAACACCTAAAATTATGGGGATTCTCAACATAACCCCAGACTCCTTTTATGATGGTGGCGTATTCAACAATACAGATCGTGCACTTGCCCAAACGGAAAAAATGCTTCTTGAAGGCGCTACTTTTATAGACGTTGGTGGAGCAAGCTCAAAACCAGGTGCAGTTGAAATTTCAATTGATGAAGAGTTGGCTAGGGTGTTGCCAATAATTGAAGAAATACAAAAAAGATTTCCTGAAGCCATCATTTCCATAGATACATACCGTAGTGTTGTTGCCCAACAAGCCGTAGCTACTGGTGCAGCCATAGTTAACGATATATCGGGTGGTAACCTAGATGCTAAAATGTTGGGTACTGTTGGTGCACTAGGAGGTGTTCCGTATATCGCTATTCACATGCAAGGGAAACCGCAAAACATGCAAGACAATCCCAGTTATGATAATGTATTGGTGGCTATTCGATCATTTTTTGCAGCAAAAATTGACGAAGCGCACAAGGCTGGCATACACGATATTATCATTGATCCAGGGTTTGGTTTCGGAAAAACGTTAGATCACAACTATTCGCTACTGAAAAGTTTAAGTAGCATGCAAATGGACGGCATACCCATGTTGATTGGCCTATCGCGCAAGTCTATGATACACAAACTACTAGAAATAGAAGCTGCCGATGCGCTAAACGGCACAACCGTATTAAATACCATTGCCTTGCAACAGGGTGCACAAATTTTACGTGTGCATGACGTCAAAGAAGCCCAACAGGCCATACACCTCATTGAAAAACTAACGTACGCTTAACCAATTATTTGTAATTTTATAGGATGTTTGATTTTTTAGATTTTAATATACTGGACGTCATCGATATTGTATTGGTAGCGATGTTGCTATACTATGCTTACCGTCTTGTTAAAGGAACTGCCGCCATCAATATTTTTGTGGGCATTGTCATACTCTATTTGATTTGGAAAATCACTGATGCGCTAAACATGGAATTGCTCAGTAACATCCTCGGAGGATTTATGAGCGTTGGGGTATTTGCCCTTATTGTGGTTTTTCAACAAGAAATTCGCAAAATGCTATTGATGTTGGGGTCATCAAATTTGGCAAACCGGAAGACAATCAATCGCTATCTCAGTATTTTTAATACCAATTCAAATGAAAGGGAATCATCACTTAATATTGATGCTTTGGTAAAAAGTTGTGCTTCGCTTAAAAAACAAAAAACAGGCGCACTTTTGGTTCTCGAGCGGAACAGCAGCTTAGACTTCCTCAAATCATCGGGAGTAGAAGTAAACATGGAAATTTCCATTCCTGTAATTGAAAGTATTTTTCATAAAAGCGCTCCTTTACACGATGGAGCTGCTATCATAGAAAACAACAACATCACAACAACACGTGTTGTACTCCCTGTATCCGACAAAAGTGGGTTGCCAAAAAAATTCGGCTTGCGACATAAAGCCGCAGTTGGAATTACAGAAAAAACCGATGCGGTGGTACTTGTAGTATCCGAAGAAACAGGTGGTATCAGCTACTTTAAGGATGGAGAAAAAATTTCTTTTGGCTCATATAAGGAGCTGCATGAAATCATAGCCAAAGACATGGCTTAAAGGATGGGTTCAGCATTCACAAACTGAACTTCATAGAGATTCTTATAATGGCCTCCCGGAATTTTCAATAATTCGCTATGCGTTCCCGACTCAACTATCCTTCCCTTATCCAATACTATAATGCTGTCTGCACGCTGTATGGTGGCCAATCTGTGGGCTATTACAAGAGAGGTTTTTCCTTTTGTAATTTCCTTAGTAGCTTTTTGGATAAGCTTTTCTGCATGCGTATCAATTGAAGAAGTGGCCTCGTCTAAAACCAAAATCTTAGGTTGTATGACATAAGCTCTTAGAAAAGCAATCAGCTGACGCTGTCCTGTTGACAGCATCCCTCCGCGTTCTTTTACATTAAAATGATAGCCGTCTGGAAGGCTAGAAATAAAGTTGTGAACCCCTATTTTTTTGGCAGCTGCAATCACATCATCTTCCGAAATAGAGGCATCCCACAAGGTAATGTTGTTGTAAATGGAATCGGCAAAAAGGAAAACATCTTGCAGCACCACACCAATTTGTTTACGCAACCAAGAACGGTCATAGTCTTCAATGTTTACCCCATCTAAGGTAACCTTACCCCCGTCAATTTCATAAAAACGACTTAGAATATTGATAAGCGTGGACTTACCAGCACCCGTGGCACCAACCACAGCTACAGTTTCACCCGGCGCCATATTGAACGATATTCCGTGCAGGACCTTTTCATCTTCTTTGTAAGAAAATGTTACATTTTCAAAAGCAAAATTACCAGAAATTTCATTGTTAGGAATACTGCCATTATTTGAAATCGATTCCTGTGTGTCAAGCACTGCCATAACACGACGAACCGCCACCATACCCATTTGAAGGGTGTTAAACTTATCCGCAATTTGACGAAGTGGACGAAACAGCATCTGCGACAACTGAATAAACAAAAAGATAATCCCCAGTGTTATTCCCGACGAACCTGCAATGACATTGAGCCCCCCAAACCACACAAGAAGTCCGATGGTAATTGAGGTGGAAAGTTCTGCAATGGGAAAGAAAATAGAGTTATACCAAACGGTTTTTAACCATGCCTTACGGTGTTTGTTATTGATGTCTTTAAATGCAGCCGACTCTAGGCTTTCACGACCAAACAGTTGCACGATGCTCATGCCCGAAATACGCTCCTGTACAAAACTATTCAGGTTGGCTACTTGAGTACGCACCTCATCAAAAGCCGACTTCATGGCTTTTTGAAATTGTCTGGTTGCAAACAAAATTAGTGGTAACACGGAAAAGACAATAATGGAGAGCTTCCAACTTACGGTCCACATCACCACGATAACCACGACCATCTTTAATAGGTCTGCGATAATCATAAACAAGCCTTGGCTAAAAATTCCAGAGATGGTTTCAATATCACTTACCACACGCGTAACCAAACGCCCAACAGCTGACTTGTCATAATAAGCCATTTTAAACTGTATCATGTGACGATAGAGTGCATTGCGCAAGTCGTAAATAACGTGTTGTCCGAGCCAGTTGGCATAATAAATAAACACAAACTGAAAAATAACTTCAAGCACCAAGGTCAGAACCATAAGCGCAATAAGAAGTAACATCCCATCATAGTCTTTTAACGTAATATAATCGTCGATGGTAATCTTGAGTAAATAGGGACTTAGGGTAGAAAATCCAGACAATAGCACCGCAGAGACCAATACCAATATAAATGTGATGCGGTAAGGCTTTGCAAAAGATAGGAGACGCTTGAACAAGCTTACATCCAAAATGCTGTTTGATTCTTTTTTATCCATTTGTTTCAAAGATAGTGTTTGGATATTGAACTTGCGTTAAAAACAAACCCTGTGCGGGTGCTGAACTTCCTGCTTTGGTTCTGTCCTCACTGTCCAGTATCGCTTGAAAATTAGCCAAGCTAGATTTACCAGTACCTACATCCAGCAGCGTACCGACAATGGCACGAACCATATTGCGTAAAAATCGGTTAGCCGAAATATGAAAAATCCATTCCGAATCTGATTGCGTCCAATAAGCCTCCGTAACCTTACAGTCATAGGTTTTTACATCTGTTTTAGAACGAGAAAAACATTTAAAATTGGTATGGCTCAACAGTAATTTGGCTGCAGCATTCATAGCATCCCAGTCAAGTGGTTGCGTAAAGGTATAGGCCAACTCGTGTGCAAATGGATGTTTAAATTGGACCAAGTGGTAGGCATAACTCCGTGATATTGCATCAAAACGTGCGTGGGCATCTGCCTTTACAGGATGAATATTTACAATGGCAATGTCCTGTGGAAGAAATTTATTTAGTCGATGCGCAAGTTGTTTGACCGCCTCAGCAGTAAGTGACAAATCAACATGTGCAAACATCTGCTTGGCGTGTACGCCTGTATCTGTTCTACCGGCTGCTAGCACAGCTGTTTCTTTGCCTAACAACGTACTTAGGGCATCTTCCATTTGCTGCTGTACTGTTACAGCATTGGGTTGGCGTTGCCATCCGTGATAAGCAGTTCCTTTATATGAAAACTCTAAAAAATAACGCAAAGGTGTAATTTTGCACAAAGATGATGAAAAAGATATTGTTGCTTTCAGATACGCACAGTTTTTTAGACCCTCGGGTTTTGGGCTATGCCGAGGCCGTCGATGAAATTTGGCATGCGGGCGATATTGGCGCATTTGAAGTAACAGATGCCTTAGAAAAAATCAAACCTCTTAGAGTCGTGTACGGCAATATCGACAATGCACGCATAAGAAGTCAATTTGATGAATCCTTGTTCTTTACTATCGAAGGGCTACGTGTATTTATGACCCATATTGGCGGTAAGCCGCCCCGTTATGCAAAAGGCATTAAAGAAAAACTAGCGCGTTTAAATCCTGATTTATTTATTTGTGGTCATTCCCATATTCTCAAGGTTGCTTATGATAAGAAACAGGAGCTGTTATTTATGAATCCAGGGGCAGCAGGCAAACATGGCTTTCATAAAAAACAAACCATGATACGCTTTGAAATCGCAGCAGGTAAAGCACAAAATCTTGTTGTAATTGAACTAGGAGATAAACCGGGAAAAGATTTGTGACCAGCGGTATCGTCGTATAAAACGAGCCTCTCTCGCTGTAACAAGCTTGGGCTTACGAGAAAACCAAGCACCTAGAAACCCACCTAAACTTGCAAGCAAACTACCCCGCTGGGTGAAAGACCATTTCATCGTGGCTAACACACCCAAAAACAATCCATAACCCAATTCATAAAACAAACGACCTTTGGCAGCAGCTACCGAATGGCTATAACTAGCCCCTGTAGGACGTAGATGCTTAACCCACAACTTCTTGTTTGTCTGAACCAGATATCCATGGTACAAAGCCAATAACTCATCTAGGGTGTCCCAACCTAGAACTTCCCGAATACCATCAATATCTTCAAAGCATGCCCTTGAATAAGCCTTAATAGGCCCTCTCAAGTGGTTTTTATGTGAAATCGTCTCAATTACCCATGTGTCATCGTTCGCGACCGTGAGCAGGCCACCAAACATACCAAGGCTGTTATTGCTGCTAAAGGCATCTTTGAGTTTTTCAAGATAATTGTCTGGAAAGACAATGTCAGCGTCAAACTTGCAAACAATATCCCAATCATCCGAAAGCGCGTCAAAACCACGCCTAAATGCACGCACTACTTTTTCACCTGGTGCATGAACAGATGCATCATCAGACGTAATAAGCTTCACACTGGGGTGCGCATCGGCAACTTTGCGGATGACAGCAACGGTGTTATCTGTTGACCCATCGTCAACAACAACCAATTGCTTGGGCGCATACGTTTGATTTAATAAAGAAGTAAGAGACTTTTCTACAAAAGCTTCTTCGTTGAATACGGGAACTACAATGGAAATATCCATTCAGATTTAAAAATTTAAAAGACAAAAATAAAAAAAGTTGTATGTTTGCCCTAACGGCAAATACTTCAGCCGACATACAACATACATTTACCATAACACACATGTTTGAATTATCAGAGTTAAAAGCTAAAAAGCTTGCTGAATTGCAAGAAATTGCAAAAGAGCTAGGTATAAAAAAAATTACTGCACTAAAAAAAATTGAACTCACTTATCGCATCATTGATCACCAGTCTACACTTCCAGAAGAAGGTGAGCAAGAGGAAGCGCAACAAGCAGCTGCCAAACCGGAAGCTGCTGAAAGCAAAAAGCCTGTAAGAGAAAAGAGAGAAAACAATAAAGACCACAAAAGCGACAAAGGCAACAGAGAGGCTAAGGACAAAAAACCAAATCATAGAAACGATAAAAAATCGGATCAGCCAAGACAAAAACAACAGCACAATAAGGGCAACGGCAATAACAATAACAACAAAGGAAATCGCCACCATAACGGAAACGATGCTGCTGAAAAAGGGAATCATAACAAAGATCACCGCAACCGCTATCGCCAGCCTGATTATGAGTTTGATGGCATTATAGAAAGTGAAGGCGTTTTGGAGATGATGCAAGAAGGCTATGGCTTTTTACGCTCGTCTGACTACAACTACCTTACTTCCCCTGACGATATTTATGTGTCTCAATCGCAAGTGCGTTTGTTTGGTCTTAAAACGGGAGATACTGTATTGGGTCACATTCGTCCACCAAAAGAAGGGGAAAAATACTTCCCGCTGATAAAGGTATCGTTGATAAATGGGCTTTCACCGGATATCGTACGTGACCGTGTTTCCTTTGAACACCTTACTCCCCTATTCCCTGAGGAAAAATTTAACTTGGCAGACAAGCAAAGCACCATCTCAACAAGAGTAATGGATTTATTTTGCCCAATTGGAAAAGGACAACGTGGTATGATCGTATCCCAGCCCAAAACTGGAAAAACGATGCTGTTAAAAGACGTGGCCAATGCCATAGCAGCTAACCACCCAGAGGTATACCAAATCATCTTACTCATAGACGAGCGTCCAGAAGAAGTTACGGATATGCAACGAAACGTCAAGGGTGAGGTTGTGGCCTCCACATTTGATGAGCCAGCTGACCGCCATGTAAAGGTGGCCAACATCGTACTTGAAAAAGCCAAGAGATTGGTAGAGTGTGGTCATGACGTGGTTATCCTATTGGATTCCATTACACGATTAGCACGTGCGTACAACACCGTACAGCCTGCCTCCGGTAAGATATTAAGTGGTGGTGTAGATGCGAATGCATTACACAAACCCAAGCGTTTCTTTGGTGCTGCACGTAATATTGAAAATGGCGGTTCGCTATCGATTATTGCAACGGCACTTACCGAAACAGGATCTAAAATGGACGAGGTTATTTTTGAAGAATTTAAGGGAACCGGTAATATGGAGCTACAGCTCGACCGCCGTATTTCCAACCGACGTATTTTCCCTGCCATTGACTTGGTATCATCAAGCACACGCCGTGACGACATCTTATTGGATGAAAAAACCGTTCAGCGTATGTGGATAATGCGTAAATACCTTGCTGACATGAATCCTGTGGAAGCTATGGAGTTTATCAGCGACCGTATCAAGAAATCGCTCAACAATGATGAGTTTTTGATTTCGATGAATGCATAAACATACGGGTATAATTAAAGTAAAAAAGGCGTCCAATATGGACGCCTTTTTTGTTGGTTTTTAGGTTTAACGTTTTGAATATGGTGCGTTTGGTATCTTGAAACAGTTCATTTTCAAACTGTGATAAATTTTATTTATTGTTAATATCTTCATTTTTAACACTATCTGCCAAATGCACTATATTTTTTGTTGTACACTGTAATCTATTCTTTTATGTATCTACTTCTTTCAAAAGAAGTTACTTTAATATTACCTGTTTCAGAAGACCAATAAGTATATGTATCATGCATTGATTCAAGTAACATATTATTCTTATTTATTTCAATAATCTTGCACTGAGGGAAAAAATAAATTGTCCCATATCCAGAAGTAGAACCTGAAGTGTAACTTAAATCAGTGAATAAATATGATTCGTCTTCACTTAGTTCCCAATTTCCATTCAATTCTGTAATCAAAAGTGGTGATTCGTAGATAACGACATAATCTTTTTTAAATGATAATTTATTTGAATCGGTATCATTTAGCGAAATCTCAGATCTATCGAATTCGTTGTCATAGTAATAAAATGTTTCAGAACTTTCCCACTTCCATATTCCTCCAATTAAATAATTCTCAATATTTGTAAGATCATTATCATCTGAATCACATGACATCAATAAAGTCAGAGAAGATAAAATTATCAATATTAACAATTTCTTTGTTTTCATAGCTTTGTTTTTATAGTGTACAAAGTCTGGATATACGCATCCTTTCGATACCTCAAGGCAGGTGCGTATAACCAACTTTTATGCGTTTCGTATATCCAAAACTCCCAAAGCTGTAAAAAGTAAAAAAAAGCGAACTAGGCTAAGTCTGTTTAAACAAATTTGGGGTTTGTTTACTGCTAAATTAAAAAAAATAAGGGCACAAAAAAAGGCATCCAATATGGACGCCTTTTATAAAAAATTATACCGCTAGTTTAAAGTGCGCCCAAATGTTTGGTGAGCTTAGACTTTAAGTTAGCTGCTTTGTTGTCGTGAATGATGTTGTTCTTAGCCAACTTATCAATCATGGAAACAACAAGTGGAAACTGCTTTTCAGCTTCTTTCTTTTTTTCCAATGCTTTAAAATCGCGAATGGCGTTACGTGTAGTTTTGTGCTGAAAACGGTTACGCTGACGCTTGGTTTCGTTTGAACGAATTCTTTTTAAGGCGGATTTATGATTTGCCATAGTTTATGTTTAGTAGCCCGTAGGGGAATCGAACCCCTCTTACCAGGATGAAAACCTGGCGTCCTAGCCGATAGACGAACGGGCCCTTCGGATTAACGAGGTGCAAATTTATATGATACCTAACAAACTTGCAACTTATATTTTGATTAGTATGCTTTTGCGAACAAAACACGCTGATTTGAAGGTTTCCCAGAGTACACACAACTGCCTTGCTCCTTCTCACCGTCAATTGGGATGCAACGAATGGTTGCCTTAGTGGCTTCTTTGATCGCTAATTCGGTCTCAGAAGTGCCGTCCCAGTGTGCTGAAACAAATCCACCTTTTGAAGCCAAAACTTCCTTAAAAGCATCAAAATCATCAACTTCAGTGATGTGCTCTGCCCTAAAATTCTTTGCGCGATCAAATAAAGCCTGCTGAATTTCTTCAAGCATAGATTGGATTTCACCGACCAATTCAGATTGCGGAACGCTCTTTTTTGAAAGGGTGTCTCTGCGAGCTAGCTCAACCGTGCCGTTTGCAACGTCTCTTGGACCAATACCAATACGCAGCGGCACCCCTTTAAGCTCGTATTCATTAAACTTAAATCCGGGTTTGTGGGTATCTCGATTGTCAAAATGCACACGAATATCTTCGTTCCGTAAGGCTTCCACTATGGGGGCAACTGCTTCGGAGACCGCTTTTTGTTCTTCTTCCCCTCTGTAAATAGGTACAATTACCACTTGATGTGGCGCCAGTGCAGGTGGTAAAACAAGTCCATTGTCATCGCTGTGGGTCATAATAAGCGCACCCATCAATCGAGTAGATACACCCCAAGAAGTAGCCCAGACATGTTCCAATCCGCCTTCCTTTGTAGCGTATTTCACATCAAATGCTTTGGCGAAATTCTGGCCTAAAAAGTGTGAAGTACCCGCTTGCAAAGCTTTTCCATCTTGCATAAGAGCCTCAATACAATAGGTTTCTACCGCACCGGCAAAGCGTTCTGCTTCAGACTTAACACCTTGAATAACCGGAATAGCCATATGCTGTTCCACAAAATCAGCGTATACCTGATTCATCTGTTTTGCCTCTGCTAGTGCTTCTGCTTCGCTAGCATGGGCAGTGTGCCCCTCTTGCCACAAAAACTCAGCCGTACGCAAGAATAACCTGGTACGCATTTCCCAACGAACCACATTAGCCCATTGATTGAGCAGTATAGGCAAGTCACGATAGGATTGAATCCAATTCTTGTATGTGTTCCATATAATGGCCTCACTCGTGGGGCGTACAATAAGTTCCTCTTCTAGCTTTGCCTTAGGGTCAACACGAAGTTTTCCAGGCTTGTCTGGGTCATTTTCAAGACGATAGTGTGTAACTACGGCACATTCTTTGGCAAAACCCTCAGCGTTTTGCTCCTCTGCTTCAAACAGACTCTTAGGAACAAACAAGGGGAAGTAGGCATTGCTATGGCCCGTTTCTTTAAATTTTTTATCCAATATGGCTTGCATGCGCTCCCAAATCGCATAGCCGTAAGGCTTTATGACCATACACCCTCTCACAGCGGAAGTTTCTGCTAAATCGGCTTTTACAACGAGTTCGTTATACCATTTTGAATAGTCCTCAGCTCGTGTTGTTAAATGTTTACCCATAAGTTTGGCACAACTTTTGATTTTTTAATTAGTTGTAGTGCAAAACTACTTAAATTTGAGTGTTAAATTAAACTTTGTGTCATGCGTACTTTTAATCCACCTAGCTTAAACAGAAGTTCTGTTCATTTTTTATTCATAGTATTGACACTATTTCTAGCCGGATGTAGTGGTTATCAGTCCGTTTCTTACTACGGTGATGGTATTTATGACGAGAAAGTTATACAGCAACCCAGACAAGTTGCAGCTCCCGCTACTAACAATACCCAACAAAACAGCGGCTCCTATTACAAGAGTTATTTTGCTGATAAAGCTTCTCAAGGCATTCAAGACGATTATATGTTCACAGATGTTGATCAATATCAAGATGCAACACCACAACAAAACAGTGCTGGGAACTACCAATCACATGGCTCATGGGGAGATCAAGTAGATAGAATCAACATTAATGTAATTTACAACCGACCCTTTGGCTGGAATTGGTATTATGCACCGTTTAATTATGGGCGTGCCTCTTTTTGGGGATATAATTACCATCCTTGGTATTTTACATTTAACCATCATCCTTTTTACAATCCCTACCGTTGGGGTTATAGAAATCCGTATTACGGATCTTACTGGAATAATTGGGGATACAACAATCCCTACTACAGACCGGGAATAAATCAAGGCTATGCCCCCGTTCGATACAGCAGACTGAATGGGAGTAGAGGGTTGTCAAGAACAAACCTTACCAACAGAACCACTAGCAACACAAACAATCGAGCAGGTGTTTCCAACAACAATACCAAACGACGCACCAACACACGAGGCACTACAACAACAAGACGTGTTTCGGGTAACAACAATAGTACACAGCGTTATAATGACTCAGACAACAGTACAAATTCAAGTCAAAACAAGAGAACGACGAGAAGGTATACTACAGAAAGAACTACATCATCAAACAACTCGAGCTACAGAAGCTCCTCCTCTTCTTCAAACTCAAGCTACAGAAGGTCAACGCCTAGTAGCTCAACAAGATCAACTTCAAGTAGCTCCTCTCGAAGTTCTGGTTCATCAAGAAGGAGATAAGTTATTGTTGAGGTTGAATAGATTTTTGTAGAATTTAAAAAATAAAGAAATGAAAAAGATAAGGTTATTTGCATTGTTTTTTAGTACCCTGTTAAGCAGCTACATGATGCTGGGTCAATCTGTTGGCGAGGTTGTGAGGTATGGCGTTGAACAACTAAACGGTTCGGCGCGCTATCAAGCGATGGGCGGTGCCTTCGGGGCACTTGGCGGAGATTTGTCGGCTATTGCTAATAACCCCGCTGGATCAAGTGTATTTGCTTTCAATGAAGCTGGTGCTAGTATTGGCATACAGTCGTTTTCGACAGATGCCAACTACCTTGGGGGGAGTAGTAATATTGAAAAATCATCTTTTGACATCAACCAAGCTGGACTTGTGCTCGTACTTACCAACCCTTCTAGCAAATGGGACAAGGTAGCATTTGGTTTCAATACCCAAACCCTTAGCAATTATGACAAAAATCTTTTTGCACAAGGAACAAATTTCAACAGAGGGCTTGAAGATTATTTTTTGCAAAATGCAACTGGCATTCCCTATAACACATTTGATCTTAACAACAATGCTGATGATGAATACAGCTTTTTAGGAAGTAGGTTTGGGTATGCCACACAGCAGGCTTATATGGGGCTATACACCTATACCATTACCCATGACGAACTTAATAATGAATATATCGCTAATGGCCTTTTTAGGGGTGGCATCAAACAAACTTTTGAATACAACACTTCAGGTCGACAGCAGCTCTATAACTTAAACTTTAGTGGTCGTTATATGGAAAAACTGTCGCTTGGACTAAATATTAATTTATATGCTATTGATTATGCAGAGTACAAATCAACAGAAGATATTTATTTAGACAACGTTAGCAGTTTAAGCCAAGTATTTTTTCAGCAAGACCTTAAAACGTTTGGTACGGGGGTTTCATTTCAGTTTGGTGCTATCTATAAAGCAACTGACGTACTCCGACTTGGATTAAACTACACCAGCCCTACCTATTACGAGCTGGAAGACGAGTACACTGAAGGTTTGGAAACATCTTATTTGGATACAACAAATGCAACTCAACGTGCGGCTATATACCCCAACGTTGTAAACTTAAATGGCCCATATAAAATCAAAACCGCGGGTAAAGTTCAAGGGAGTGCAGCCCTTGTTTTGGGTAAAAAAGGACTCTTAAGTGTAGATTATGGCAAGAAAAATTACGGCTCTTCTAGTGTTACGCTGCCCTATGCTGCTGACTCGAATGCCTTAAATACCGAAATAAGCACAGTGCTTGACGACGCTAGTTACTTGCGTGTTGGTGGTGAGGGGCGCATTGGTGACCTAAGCCTGCGTGCTGGATATTGGCAAGAGGATAGCCCGTATAAAGACAAGGCAGTCATGGATGACTTCAGTGGTTTTTCACTAGGCATGGGTATTCGTTTCGGTAGTGGCTCTCTCGATTTGGCCTACACGAAAAGCACCCAGAAATATGCACGACAACTCTATTACACAGGCCTTACTGACAGTGTTAATGTAAACGAAAATGCAGGTCAAGTAGCACTTACCTACAACGTTCGCTTCTAAAAAGCGTTATTTTTACGAATGTAGTATCTTTGTACTCTTATGAAATATGCTATGAAATTTGATCGATTGCTCAAAGAAACAATAGAGGATATTCATGATGACCATTTAAGTGGAAACATCAACACGCCACTGCGTGAAGATGCATTTGAGTTATCTGATGAAGAAAAAATAAATAAAATTGAGCAAGACGTTACGCGTATTCTGGAAACGCTTGGTATGGATCTGACTGACGACAGCATGCGAGGCACTCCCAAGCGCGTAGCTAAAATGTTTGTAAACGAACTTTTTGCTGGCCTACACCCAGACAACAAACCCAGTGCTTCAACCTTTGACAACAAATACAAATACGGAGAGATGTTGGTGGAAAAAAACATCACCCTCTACTCTACTTGCGAGCATCATTTGCTCCCTATTGTTGGAAAAGCGCACGTGGCCTATATTTCAAATGGTACCGTGGTGGGCTTGTCAAAAATGAATCGCCTTGTGGATTACTTTGCCAAGCGACCGCAAGTTCAAGAACGCCTAACACTACAAGTTGTTAAGTCGCTACAAGAAGTGCTAAATACCGACGACGTTGCCTGTGTAATTGACGCCAAGCACCTGTGTGTGAATGCACGTGGGATTCGCGATATAGACAGCAGTACCGTAACTGCTGAATTTGGTGGTGCCTTTAAAAATCCAGACGTAAAAAAAGAATTTTTGGGTTATCTAAACCTCGACACCTCCTTTTAACGCATGAGCGAAACAACTTCAGCGCTGCATATATTTAATTCCCTAAGCGGAAAGAAAGAGTCATTTGTGCCTATTGAAGACAAACATGTGGGTATGTATGTTTGTGGGCCTACTGTCTACAGCAATGTACATCTCGGCAATTGCCGCACCTTTATTTCCTTTGATTTGGTGTTTCGATATCTCAAGTACTTGGGTTACTCGGTGCGCTATGTGCGTAATATTACCGATGCTGGGCACTTGGAGCATGACGCAGATGAAGGCGAGGATCGCATATCTAAAAAAGCGCGTTTGGAACAAATAGAGCCCATGGAAGTCGTACAGCGCTACACCGTTGACTTTCACAAAACTATTGCAGCTTTTAATACTCTTGCGCCCAATATAGAACCCACAGCAACTGGGCATATTATTGAGCAAATAGAAATTGTCAAAGAAATTATCGCATCTGGATTTGCTTATGAAGTTAACGGGTCTGTTTATTTTGACGTTGAAAAATTTAATACTTCCAATACCTACGGAGCATTGAGTGGACGTAAACTTGAAGACATGATCCACAATACCCGTGCGCTTTCTGGTCAAAGTGAGAAAAAAGCACCACAAGATTTTGCCTTGTGGAAAAAAGCAGAACCACAGCACATTATGCGCTGGCCCTCCCCTTGGGGCGATGGTTTTCCAGGGTGGCATTTGGAATGCACGGCCATGAGCACCAAATATTTAGGAGATCAGTTTGATATTCATGGAGGGGGTATGGATTTAAAATTCCCACATCATGAGTGCGAAATCGCGCAGGCCAAAGCCATAAATAAAAAAAATCCAGTAAACACCTGGATGCACGCGAATATGCTTACCCTGAATGGCAAAAAAATGGCAAAATCCACAGGAAACAACATATTGCCAAATGAGCTTTTTGATGGATCAAATCCATTACTTTCAAAACCGTTCTCCCCAGATGTAGCTAAGTTTTTTATGCTGCAAGCGCATTATAGAAGTGTTCTAGATTTGAGCAGTGATGCCCTAGAAGCTGCTGAAAAGGGGTACAACCGCCTCAGCACTGGTATTAAGATGATGTCACAGCTACCGCAAAGCAACAAAAGCAGCCTAGATGTAAGCAAAGTTATTCAAGCATACCATACAGCTATGAATGACGATTTCAATAGTCCGGTATTGATTGCTGAGTTATTTGAAACGGTTAAACTCATCCACCGTGTGAACGATGGGGAAGAAACTTTGACTGCGTCCGATATTGAACAATTAAGAAAAAGCATTAATGCTTTTGTTTACGATGTACTAGGGCTAACGCTTGAGGTCGCAACAAAAGAGGACAACACCTTCTTGGACAAAGCCTTAGAAGTACTCATTGAAATGCGAGATCAAGCTAGGGCTTCCAAAGATTTTGCTACTTCAGACCGCATCCGCGATGCTTTGTTAGCAAAAGGAATTCAGCTAAAAGATGGCAAAGACGGCACCAGCTACACCCTTAAGTCATGAGAAAATTACTCATCTTTCCATTTGTAATTCTCATCCGTTTATACCAAACCATTCTTTCACCACTACTGCCTGCAAGTTGCAGGTTTTACCCTACTTGTTCGCAGTATAGCTTAGAAGCATTAAAGAAACACGGCTTATGGAAAGGAGCGCAACTAGCCGTAAAGCGTATCAGTCAATGTCACCCTTGGGGCGGGCAAGGGCACGACCCTGTTCCGGATTAGGGCAATATTTACAGTATATTTAACCAAAATTAAAATTCATGTTAGCACTCAAATTTTTATGGGCACCCGACCCAGTAGCCATTAGCCTTGGCAGCATTAGTATCTACTATTACAGTCTTATGTTTGTAATTGCATTCACATGTGGCTTATACCTAATGAAGTACATGTTTAAAAAAGAAGGCGTTTCCGTGGCACATCTAGACCCTTTGTTGCTTTATATGGTTGTGGGGACTCTATTAGGAGCACGACTTGGAGAAGTGTTTTTTTACAATTGGGATTATTTTCAACATAACTTATTGGAAATCATTTTACCATTCAAAATATCTGAAGAAGGTTGGAAGTTCGTAGGGTTCAGAGGCCTTGCGAGCCATGGTGCAGCCATTGGTATCACAACAGCCCTTTATTTGTATGTACGTAAGTTCAAATACGCTTCACTGTTGTGGCTGTTAGATCGCATTGCTATTACCGTTGCTTTGGGAGGTATATTCATTCGAATCGGAAACTTTTTTAATTCCGAGATTGTCGGGAAGTATACGGGAAGTAACTTTGGAGTTGTTTTCAAAAACAATGGTGAAACGCTTCCAAGACATCCTGTTCAGCTGTATGAATCGCTAGGGTATTTTATTGTGTTTATCATCCTTTTTATGATTTACAAAAACACCCAGAAAAGCAAACAAGAAGGGTTTTTATTAGGTCTATTCTTTGCCCTACTCTTTAGCGTACGCTTTTTAGCTGAATTTGTAAAAGAAAGTCAGGGCGGTTTCGGAGAACAGCTCGGATACTTATCCACTGGACAATGGCTTAGCATACCACTAATCCTTTTAGGAATAGGGCTGGTTGTATTTTCTGCTAGAAAAAAAGAAGCTTAGGCTTTCTTTTTCTTGCTTGTGGTATCGAACATTACCGGTGTTGCAATAAACAAAGAGGAATACGTTCCTACCAATACCCCAACAATAAGCGCAAACATAAATCCGCGAATAGCCTCTCCACCAAAGATAAAGATGGCCAACAACACCACGAGCGTTGTTAAAGAGGTATTAATCGTTCTACTCAACGTGCTGTTCAGTGCGCTATTTACCGTTTTGTGACCTTCCCATGAAGTGTGCAGACGTGTAAACTCACGAATACGGTCAAACACCACTACCGTGTCATTAAGAGAATATCCAATTACGGTAAGCACCGCAGCGATAAACGCTTGGTTAATCTCCATGCTAAAAGGCATAAAAGTATAAGTAATAGAGAACACACCCAAAACGAGCAGTACGTCGTGGAAAACCGCTGCAACAGCTCCCAAAGAGTATTGCCACTTGCGGAAGCGTAGTAAGATATACAAGAACACCACGATCAATGACCCAAATACAGCCAGGAACGAGTTCTTTTTAATATCATCAGCAATGGTTGGACCAACTTTGATAGAGGACATAATACCCACTTGCTTATCTTCTGCTCCGTTTACAAAATCGTTATAGCTTAAGCGCTCTGGTAAGAAAGTCGAAAGACCGTTAAATAAGGCTTGTTGAATTTCATCATCAACCTCAGTACCTTCAACATCTACTTTATAATTGGTGGTGATTTTTAGCTGATTGTCCTCACCAAAAGTTTTGGCTTCAGCACTCCCGAGAAGGCTTACCAACTGTGATTGTGCATCTGTTGGATTAACCGCCTGTTCAAAGCGAACCGTGTATGAACGCCCACCTACAAAATCAACTCCTTGGTTGAGTCCTTGCGTAAACAAAGAAGCAACACCGGCAGCGATAAGCATCCCTGAAACAACATAAGCAAAGCCACGTTTTTTAAGGAATTTAATATCTAAGTTTCGGAATAAGTTTTTGGTTGCACCAGTAGCAAATGCCAAAGCCTTTGCATTGGCCAAACGCCCGTCAACAAGTAGTCGTGTTACAAAAATAGCCGTTGACAAGGAGGTTGCAATACCTATAAGTAGTGTGGTTGCGAATCCTTTGATCGGACCAGTACCGAAAACAAACAAAATAAATGCAGTTAGCCCTGTAGTAATGTTAGCATCTAAAATAGAAGACAAGGCATTTCTAAATCCATCAGAAACTGCTTGCTTTTGTCCTTTGCCATTAGCCAATTCCTCACGAATACGTTCAAAAATAAGTACGTTAGCATCTACTGACATACCAATAGTAAGTACGATACCAGCGATACCGGGCAGCGTAAGTACAGCGCCTAATCCTGCGAGAATTCCGAAGATAAGAATGATGTTTAAGCTCAAGGCGATATCTGCATACAAGCCAGCACGTCCGTAATAGAAAATCATCCAGGCAAGTACGAGCAATAATGCAATAACAAATGAGTTAACACCACTTTCAATAGCTTCTTGTCCAAGAGATGGGCCTACGATTTCAGATTGAATAATTTCAGCGGCAGCTGGAAGTTTACCAGCTCTTAATACGTTGGCCAAGTCAATGGCTTCATTTAGGGAGAATTGCCCTGATATTTCAGAACGACCACCCGAAATAGCACCCTTAGAAACGCCAGGGGCTGAATAAACGACATCGTCTAAGACAATAGCAATATTACTCTTCTCGGTATAGGCTTTACCTGTCATTTCTTCCCATATACGTGCGCCCTTGCCATTCATTTGCATGGAAACGGCAGCAGCACCCAATTGGTCGTAGGTTTGTGCAGCATCTACAATAACGCTCCCACTTAGCGGAGGTTCATTAGATCGGTTAGCTTTAATTACATATAAGTCAACCAAATTTGTTTTTTCGTCAGGTATTCCCCATAAAAACTTGGTGTAACGCAAGTCTGCAGGCAATAAGGCACGTACGTCAGCACGGTTTAAATACGACTCCACTGTTGGTTGGTCTTTAACATCAACTTGAATCAATACTGGACCACCAGCATAACCAGCACCCTTAACATAATCATATATGGGGTTTACTACTGTTGTAATGGAGTCTTGTGCAGCAGCTACATCGGAGAGTAAATCATCAATTTCTGAAACTTCTTCTTCTTCTTTTTCGGCTTCCACAACAGATTTAAGTAATTCGTTTGCTTGACCTAGAAAAGTGCCAAACGACTGGTTTGAAGCTGTCTCCCAAAATTCAAGTTGGGCAGTACTTTGTAAGAGATTTTTAACACGCTCAACGTCTCTAGCACCTGGCAATTCAACCAAAATACGACCTGAAGTACCCAAACGCTGGATGTTAGGTTGGGTTACCCCAAATTTATCAATACGCTTGCGCAATACCTCAAATGCAGAAACAATAGAAGCGTCAATTTTTCTACGGATAACAGGCTTCACCTCATCATCAGTCATATTAAAATTAATGTCATCGCTTAGGGTACGGTTTCCAAAAATATCAGGGTTGGAAAGGTTTTCATCACCCTTTAATTCTTCAAAAGCCAAGAAAAAACTCTCCACATAGGTATCATCAGACGACTTTTGAAGCACATCTGCTCTTGCTAGAGACTGATTGAATAATGGATTACGGCTATTTTCAGCCAAGCCCTTTAAGATATCCTTAACGGAAACCTGAAGGATAACATTAATACCGCCTTTGAGGTCTAATCCTTTGTTTAACTCCCGGTCTTTTGCTGTAGCGTAGTTAAAAACACCAAACACCTTTTGTTCTGCAATAGAATCGAGGTAGTTGCGTTCAGCTATGTCTACAAGGGTGAAATAGTCTGCGTCATCTGTGTTGACGGAAGCTTGGGCATATGTCTTGGCGTCTGATTCAACTTTTGAAGTAACAAAAGTGAATGATAGTTGGTAGAGGCTGACAAGGCCAAACAAAACGGTGAAAAATTTGATAAGTCCGTTATTCTGCATGATTAAGTTTTTTGTGTCGTATATAAGACGAGCAAATATAGCGTATCCGCCCTGATTAACAAATTGCTACAATTTCACGTACACTTTTATGAAAGTATATCGTTTAACGCTGCATTCATATTACGTACCGCAGCTGCACTTTTATTAAAAGTTGCTTGCTCTTCTGCTGTTAAATGTACATCTACAATGGATTCTAAACCTGAACGTCCAATAACGCAGGGAACGCCAATGCAAATATCTTCTTGGTTGTATTCTCCCTCTAAATAAACAGAACACGGTATTATGCGCTTTTGATCATTGAGGATACTGTCTACCAAATAAGCTACTGAGGCACCTGGTGCATACCAAGCAGATGTTCCTAGTAACTTGGTAAGCGTGGCACCACCAACCATGGTGTCAGCAGCAACTTGCTCAAGTGCATCCGCTTCAAGTAAGGTTGAAACTGGAATACCATTGTAGGAAGCCAATCGAGTCAGCGGAATCATGGTCGTGTCGCCATGACCGCCAATAACCATACCATGAATGTCATTGGCTGGCTTATCTAGGGCTTGCGACAAATAGGTTTTAAATCTCGAACTGTCCAAAGCGCCACCCATTCCAATGATGCGGTTTTTTGGCAATCCTGTTTTCTTTAATGTCAGGTAGGTCATGGTGTCCATCGGGTTGGAAACCACCACAATAATGGCATCCGGTGAATGAGCCAAGATATTCTCAGCAACAGACTGAACTATGCCCGCGTTGATCCCAATTAATTCTTCACGTGTCATACCAGGCTTACGTGGAATACCCGAGGTAATTACTACAACATTGCTGTTTGCAGTTTTGGTATAATCATTGGTTGTGCCTACAATTTTAGTGTTAAAGCCAAGAGTTGTAGCGGTTTGCATCATGTCAAGGGCTTTACCCTCGGCAAATCCTTCCTTAATGTCTAGCAATACGACTTCGCTTGCAATGCGTTGCGTAGCTATAGCATCTGCACAAGTAGCGCCAACGTTTCCGGCGCCAACTATGGTAACTTTCATGTGTTTGTTATTTTGGTTTTGCAAAAGTAAGGCTTGAAGGCAAATACTAAAAGCTTAAGCATCGATATTCGCGTAAATCGCATTCTTTTCAATAAATTCTCGTCTTGGTGGAACTTCGTCACCCATAAGCATGGAAAAAACACGATCTGCCTCGCCTCCGTTGTCTATGGTTACTTGACGTAATGTTCTAAACTCTGGGTTCATGGTGGTGTCCCAAAGTTGCTCTGCATTCATTTCACCTAAACCTTTGTAACGCTGTACAGAAGAGCCTTGGCCAAAATCTTGCATCAAACGATCACGCTGATCGTCGTCCCAAGCATATTGTTTCTTTTGACCCTTTTTGACCAAATAAAGCGGTGGTGTTGCAATATAGATGTAACCGTTTTCAATAAGCTCACGCATATAACGGAAAAAGAAAGTCAATATCAGGGTTGAAATGTGACTACCATCGACATCGGCATCACACATAATAACCACCTTGTGGTAGCGCAACTTATCTAAATTCAATGCCTTGGCATCCTCTTCTGTTCCTATGGTTACCCCTAGGGCAGTGTAAATGTTACGAATTTCTTCATTTTCAAAAACCTTATGTTGCATGGCTTTTTCAACGTTCAATATTTTACCGCGAAGCGGTAGTATGGCTTGGAAATTCCGATCACGACCTTGTTTGGCAGTACCACCTGCCGAATCACCCTCCACAAGGAATACCTCACAAAGTTTTGGATCTTGCTCAGAGCAATCTGATAGTTTACCAGGTAATCCACCCCCGCTCATCACCGTTTTGCGTTGCACCATTTCACGTGCCTTACGTGCGGCGTGACGTGCTTGGGCTGCTAAAATCACTTTTTGCACAATGGATTTGGCATCGTTGGGGTGCTCTTCCAAATAATTCTCTAGCATTTCAGAAACAGACTGTGAAACAGCTGCACTTACTTCTCTGTTACCCAACTTTGTCTTGGTCTGTCCTTCAAATTGTGGCTCTGCAACTTTAACAGAAACAATGGCGGTTAATCCCTCACGGAAATCGTCTCCAGAAATTTCAAATTTTAGTTTGTCCAACATCCCAGATGCGTCGGCATATTTCTTTAGCGTTGTGGTAAGACCACGTCTAAATCCTGAAAGGTGGGTACCTCCCTCATGGGTGTTGATGTTGTTCACATAAGAGTGAAGGTTCTCTGTAAACGAAGTATTGTAAATCATGGCAACTTCAACAGGGATATCATTTTTTTCTCCCTCCATTGAAATTACGTCCGTAGTAATGGGTTCTCTGTTGGCGTCTAAGAAACGTATAAATTCTTTAAGCCCTTCTTCAGAATGAAAGAGTTCAGAAACAACCGCTCCTTTTTCGTCTTTGTTGCGATGATCGGTTAATTGGATTTTTATCCCTTTATTCAAATAAGCAAGCTCACGCATACGACTTGCAAGTGTATCGTAATTGTATTCACGTGTTTGTGAAAATATCGTTGGGTCTGGTGAAAAGGTAACAAGTGTTCCCGTCTTATCAGTACCACCTACGTGTTTGACAGGATATTGCGCCTTACCTCTTGAATATTCTTGCTCCCACACCTTACCCTCGCGGTATACGGTAGCTTTTAGCATGTCCGAAAGTGCATTCACACAAGACACCCCTACACCGTGTAAACCTCCAGAAACTTTATAGGAATCTTTATCGAATTTACCCCCTGCTCCTATTTTAGTCATTACAACTTCAAGTGCAGAAACGCCTTCTTTTTTGTGCATTCCTACAGGAATACCACGCCCGTTGTCCTCAACAGTGATGGAATTGTCCTCGTTTATCTGTACAGAGATTAAATCACAATGACCGGCTAAGGCCTCATCAATGGAGTTATCTACAACTTCATAAACAAGGTGGTGGAGTCCGCGTACGCCTACATCTCCTATGTACATGGATGGGCGCATACGCACGTGCTCCATGCCTTCTAATGCCTGTATGCTATCTGCTGAATAATTCTGGTTTGGTTGGTCACTCATATGTTTAAATTATGAATAAAAGCTATTCTCACAAATTTACGAGAAAAGCCCCACTTTAATGGTAAAAGTGTGGGGTTTCGTTAGTCAAGTTATCAACACAAACTGTGCAAAAATTATTCGTAAGCGTCCATGTGGACACTACCTATGGCACGTCCTGAAGGTTCATCCATATTTTGAAAGGATGCATCCCATGCCAAAGCAGTTGGTGTACTGCAAGCTATCGAAGGTACAGAAGGAACCGTAAGTGCTGCTGCCTGTGACGGAAAGTGTTCTTCAAAAATACTGCGATAGAAATATTCTTCTTTCGTTCTAGGTGGCTGGGCTGGAAAACGATGGTTCACCTGCTCCATTTGTGCATCCGTTACAGAAGACTCTACCAATTCTTTAAGGGAATCTATCCAGTTGTAGCCAACTCCGTCGCTAAACTGCTCTTTTTGACGCCAAGCAACAGACTCAGGCAATTCATCTTCAAATGCCTTGCGAAGTACCCATTTTTCCATACGCTCGGGAGTAATCATCTTGTCTTTTGGATTGATACGCATGGCAACATCCATAAATTCTTTGTCCAAAAAAGGAACGCGACCTTCAATACCCCAAGCTGCCAGTGATTTGTTGGCTCTCAAACAATCGTATTGATAAAGCTTTTCTAGCTTTCTGACAGTCTCTTTGTGAAACTCTTCTGGGCTAGGTGCTTTGTGGAAATACAAATAACCACCAAACACCTCGTCTGCGCCTTCGCCAGAAAGCACCATTTTAATGCCCATGGATTTGATTACACGAGCCAATAGGTACATCGGTGTGGAAGCACGAACAGTAGTAATGTCATAGGTCTCCAAGTGGTAAATAACATCTCGAATGGCATCTAAGCCTTCTTGTACGGTAAAGGTAACTTCGTGGTGAATCGTACCAATTCGGTCTGCAACGACTTTTGCAGCAGCCAAATCAGGCGAACCTTCTAAGCCAATAGAAAAAGAGTGTAGTTGTGGCCACCAGGCTTCTTGTTTGTCATCTGCCTCAACACGATTCTTAGCAAACTTTTTCGCCAAGGCCGAGGTAATGGACGAATCCAAGCCACCTGAAAGCAAAACGCCATACGGTACATCACTCATAAGTTGACGGTGAACCGCATCTTCAAGCGCTTTACCCAAGTCTTCAATACTTGTTGGGTTGTCTTTAACAGCTTCATAATCTTCCCAATCACGTGTATACCATTTTTTTGGAGCTTCGTCTTTTGAAGTCATATAGTGTCCCGGAGGAAAAACCTCAATGCTATGACAAACACCCTCCAAGGCTTTTAGTTCAGAAGCCACATATCGAGTACCCGCTTGATCAAAACCGTAGTAAAGTGGAATAATCCCCATGTGGTCTCTAGCAATCAGAAAATCGTTGTTGGCAGCATCATAGATTGCAAAACCAAAAATTCCGTTAAGATCATCGATAAAATCAACGCCTTTTTGTTGGTACAACGCCAAGATCACTTCACAGTCAGAACCTGTTTGAAAAGCATAATCAGGGGTGGTAGCGCGAAGCTCACGGTGATTGTATATTTCACCATTGGCAGCAAGCACAAGCTGTTTGTCTGGACTAAACAAAGGCTGCTTTCCAGACGCTGGGTCAACAATCGCCAAGCGTTCGTGCGCAAATATAGCATGGTCGACGGCATATATACCACTCCAGTCCGGTCCACGATGCCTAATTTTTTTGGACATCTCGAGCAACTGTGGTCGAAGCTCTTCGGTTGATTGCTTAACATCTAAAGCACATACAATTCCACACATAGTTTTAATTTTGTGTCAAATTTGCTATATTTATTTTTATTATTAAGCATATTATGATTATTTAACTTAATTATTAAACATTATCGATCGTTTTTGATTAAGTTTTAATGTATATAGTTGAATAATTATCTATTCTTGTTTAAAATCTTCTAAAAAACATGCTTACTTTTAACCCCATATGGGAACTCCAATTATTTCAATACAAAATGCGGCCATACAGCAAAACAAAAATGTGGTTCTAGACAAGGTATCGCTTGATATCGAGGCTGGGGCGTTTGTTTATTTTATTGGAAGAACAGGAAGTGGGAAAAGCAGTTTGATACGAACACTTTATGCCGCACTTCCATTAAAGTCGGGAGAAATTAGCATCTTTGACACGGCTTTGGCTACACTTAAAAACAAACATGTGCATAAACTGAGGCGCATGTTAGGCATCGTGTTTCAAGACTTTAAGCTCCTACCCGACCGTAACGTATATCAAAATTTGGCCTTTGTATTACGCGCCACAGGCTGGAAAAACAAAGCAGCGCGTGATGCGCGTATCAACGAAGTATTGACGCTAGTGAATTTAGAAGGAAAAGAGAAGAAATTTCCACAAACCTTATCAGGCGGTGAGCAACAACGCCTTTCTATAGGTCGAGCTTTGCTCAATCATCCAAAAGTATTGCTAGCCGACGAACCCACAGGCAACCTAGACCCCATTACGAGGTGGGAAATAATGGATGTGCTTCAAAACGTAAACAAACAAGGCACCACAATACTCATGGCCACACACGATTTTGGGATTATTCAAAAGTATCCTGGAAAGACCTTTAAGTGTGAAGAAGGCATGGTTACTGAGGTTGTTGTAAAAAACCAATAAGTTGATATCTATTTGCATACCAACATATAATACTGATTGCACGGGTTTACTCAAATCATTAAACAATCAAATAAAATCGCTTGATGCCATCATTGAAATTATCGTTTTTGATGATGGATCTACTTTGCATCAAATATCAAACAAAACTGTTTGTAGGAGCATGGGGTTTGTACACATTGAAAACAAAGAAAATTTAGGTCGGGTTGCATCACGAAAAAAACTAGCAGAAATGAGCAAGTACCAATATTTGTTGTTTATAGATGCTGACATGATTCCTAAAAATGAGACATTCTTAATAAAATATCATGATTTTGCACTAACTAAAGCGCAAGTTGTTTTTGGAGGGTATGCTTATGAAAAAGAGGGGGGAAACAAACATTTACTGCGTCATAAATACGGAATAAAAAGAGAAGAGAAAAACTCAGTAATTCGCACAAAACGTCCTTTTAAAAACATCTATTCAGGAAATGTATTGATCAAAAAAGAGCTCTTTTTAAAGACCAATAAGTTTAAAAACAACAGATACGGACTAGATTGTGTTTTTTCTGCATCGTTGAAAAATCTTAAAATAATCCCTGTCCATATTGACAACGAAACCTATCACAATGGAATTGAGAGTAACACGGAATTTTTAAAAAAAGCAAGAGAGGGCGCTAAAACAATAGCCTGGCTCTACAAAAATAATGAAATCACCTATCGAGATAATGGCCTTGTCTACGTTTTTAACTTGATTAAAAAAACAGGGCTTGTTGGATTATTCAAACTGATTGGACGAATAACAATAAAGCCAATAGAAAACCTACTATCCAAAAATAAAGCACCTTTATTTTTATTTGATTTATATAGATTATATCACTTTACGGCTCGATAGTTTCTTTGCAAGGATACAAAAAGGGTATTCCAAACTTCAATAATGTCATCCAAGTCGTAGCGTTGTATATTTTTAAAAGCATTTTCACCCATTTTTTGTCTCAAGGAAATATTAGCAATTAGGCTTTTTGTTTTTTCTGCAAAAGCATCTAGATCATCGTTTTCAATCAAAAAGCCATCCTCTTCTGTTCTAATGATTTCTTTTAATCCAACAGGGCAATCAAATGCAACTACAGGAAGTCCAAAAGACATAGATTCCATCACTACCAAAGGAAAAGATTCGTAAAACGATGTATGAATCATAAAGGCATAATCCATTAAAAATTCTTCAATTTCAACAACACTCTTTTTTACAGAAATGGAACCGTCAAGTTTATACGCATTAATCTGATTATGAAGCAAATCTATTTGTTCACCATCTCCGTATATATCCAAGTGCCAATCAGGATATATTTTATGGATTTCTTTCCATATCTCAATCATTCGCACATATCCTTTTGACTCTACTAAGCGCCCCATTGCGATCACTTTTTTTGAAGTTAATTCAGCCTTTTTTTTGTTGGCTGACCATGAAGGGTTTGGTATAACTACAGCATTATCTAGATGTAAAAAAAAGGATTGAGATTTAGAAAGCGTAACTATTTTATCTACTCGGTTTAGCGCAAGGGCGTGCAGTTTTTTTAAAAAGAACCGTTTTAACACAAGACCTTTGTTTTTAGTGTTTAAAAAGGGAATAAAATCAATGGCATGAGACTCAAAAATGAGAGGGATGTTCAGGCGGATAAAACAAGTCAAATAGCCTTTTAAACCGTTGTCACAAATAACAATACAATCCGGTTTTATATTTTTAATTGCTCTCTTTAATTTCCTAAAATACAAAAGGGAGCTTAATCTAAGGCTAGTGGGGGCATGGAGGTATTTTATAGAAATTGATGAGTCAAACGAATAGAAAGGCGCACTAAAAGCACCTGAGGATATAACATCTATTTCATGTCCGTATTTTTGGGTTAATAAAGATGTTTTTACGGATAGCATACGTGCCACACCCCCTTGTCCAAAAGCATCATGCGTTAAATATAGAATCTTCATTCCAAAATCTTTCTATTTGACTAGGATAGTGTCTCGAACTATTCTAGGTCTTTCAACAAATGAGTGGTTAAAAATACTTCTCTTGGGATCCAGATCCATCGAAATGACATTACAAAGATCGGCAATAGAGTGAGATAAATCATTTAGAGAAAATTTACGCTTCAAATCACTCTCAGAAATCTCAAAGGTATTGGATCCCCACAACAAAAATGGAATTTCAACCATATTCAAACTAAACAAACCATTCGGTGAATGGCCAACAAAGTCTAAACTATCATACACCTCCTCACCGTGATCTGAAAAATACAGAACAGATGCTGGGGCTTTTTGATTACGAACAGTCTCAATAATGGATCTTATGATGTGATCTGTATACAACACCGCATTATCATAGTGATTGATGGTATTAAGCTTACGATCATTTAAATTAGTAGGGTATTTAGCAAAAGATGTTGGGTAGCGATAAGCATAGTTTGCATGAGTACCCATTAAATGTATAAAAATTATTTTTTTACTTTGATTTTCAGATAACGCTTGATGCAGTTCTGGTATCAATACTTCGTCATGAGTTGTTGGTAAATAATAATTTTCACTATTCAAAAAACGCACATCATCTGCAGAGATGCCAATTTTAGTAACCAAAGTTTCGTACATTCCAATAGGAGGTTGATTTGACAACCAATATGTTTTGAATCCTGCCTGTTTAAACAATTGAATAACATTTCCAATTAGCTTGTTTTCTTTTTTTATGACAAGTGCTTCCATCAACGAACCAATGGTGTTGGTATCCCCACTAACAACATCTGAAAAAAGTTTAAGTTCCCCTTTTATTTCACTTAACATAGGAGTCGTGTTACGCTCATATCCATACAAACCAAAATGCAACTTACTAGTTGACTCCCCAATGACGATAACATGCGTTTTTATAGAATCAGAAAGTTGAGTGACTTCAGAAAAAGGATTTTGAACTAATTCAAGATTTTGAAACTGGTTGCGTTGCTTATTATAATCTAAAACACTGTTGACAATAGCAAAGAAGACATTGTAGTTTTGAACTTTTGTTGTGCTCATAATAAATATCCCGAGGGATGCAACAAAGAGCATAAAAAGGCGTCTAAAACTGCTCATAGTTGGAAGTTTAGGCTTAAAAAAATACCACGAAAGGTAAAAGGAAATCATGACACCAAAAGCAAAAAACAAATGAGTATTAGCTAAGTTAAATTGTACAAATTCTCCTATTTCGCGTGTATTGGTGTCTAATCCAATGAAAATGGCAGAAGAAGTAAACTCAGCTCTAAAGATTAAAAAATACACCCCTTCTAAAATGGTAAAAACAAGTAATAACAGAAAAATATATTTGAATATTTTAATAGCATATTGATTAAAAATCAAAACCATTATAGAGAAAAGAAGTGATGAAAAGGCAATATTCTCAACCAAATTAACAAGTCGTGTGGGGTCGTACTCAAAAACGGCTAATTCAGAAAGATAAACACCAATAAAAGAACTAAAAAGGAACACAAAAGGTTGAGCTACTTTAAAAACATCAATGTGCCTGTAATAATTATTCATTAGCGCTTAAAAATAAAGGTTTACGGAGTAAAAACACATTAATACTAAAATATAAAAAGTATGAAACAAAATGTGCCTGTACTGCGCCTATTAGGCCAAAAAACTCAATAAACAAATAGGAGAATAATAACATTGAAATTGAAAAAACTAAATCTACCATTATATAATGTTTGATCAAACGACGAGCATGAACATAAGCTAATAGGATCAATGAAGAAGCACGAAACACATCTCCTAAAAGTTGCCACATCATCAAATCACTAACAGCATTAAAGTTAGCTGTTAGCAACAACCAAATAATAGAGTCTCTGAATAAAAATAAAAGCAATAAAAAAACAATAAAACCTGGCATTAACTTAACAAAATACTCTTTTATCTGTCTTCGAAAAAAAGAGATATTTGAATTTGCTGAAATACGAGGTAGTACATACATCATAATAACAGACTGAAGCGCCATAAAGTAGAAAAAAGAAAATTGATTTACTGCTTCCCAATAGCCTGCGTTTTCAGGGCCCAAAGTAAGCGTGATTCTATTCCTAATCAATATGTAAATTAGGGGAATAGCAATGCTTGAAAATAGGCTCATAAGACTATATAACCCCAGATTTTTAGCAACTGAAGTTGACCAATTTACTTTAAATACGTTTAAGGATTTTGAAACGTTAAAAACACTTAAGAAAAAGTATATACCAGGAAGCGTTACAATAGTTAAAAGAGCTCCTGTTAAACCGTAATTTAAAATCATAAAAGCGGCGAGAGTAATTTTAAGAAGGTTCATAAGAATGTCTTGCCCAACAACTCGTTTATAGTTGCCAAAACCTTGAAGCAACGCATAGTACATAAGATGAAAACCGTGCATAGGGAGCAAAACAGCGGTAATTTTAAAAATAAAATTCAACGAACGATCTTGAAAGATAGTTTGGGCTAATTCATCAGAAAAAAAATAAACAAAAAAGCCTCCAACAAGACTAGATATGGTAAAAATAATATTCAAAGTACCAAGTAACTCGGTAATTTTATGTTTATGGAGCTTAAACTCTGATGAAAATCGGATAATTCCACTTTGCATCCCCATTGAGCCATATGAAGATAAAAGCTGGGTAACATTTTTTAAATTACCCAATGTCGCTAGACCAGATGGGCCAAGAAAATAGGCAAATAATTTTGTAAGCAAAAAGCCAACTAAAAGCTTAACTGCTACGGAGAGTGCAGAAAAAGAAAGAACATTGTACAAGCGCTAATTGATTTTAGTTTTCTAAAATACAAAAACTAAACATGCTTAAGAATATTGTTTAGCATTTCGCTTACGCTCGTTTTCATCAAGATAAATTTTACGCAAGCGAAGTGAGTTTGGCGTTACCTCTACATACTCATCCTTTTGGATATATTCCAGTGCTTCTTCAAGGCTAAAGTTGATGGGCGGAGCCAATTTAACCTTGTCATCAGAGCCTGATGCACGCACGTTAGAGAGTTTTTTGGTTTTAGTAACATTTACCACTAAGTCATCTGCACGAGAATTTTCACCAATTACTTGACCTGTATAGATTTCATCTCCGGGCGGGACAAAAAACTTACCCCTATCTTGGAGCTTATCCAATGAATAGGGAATTGCTGTTCCTTTTTCCATAGAAATGAGTGATCCGTTGATTCTTCCTGGAATTTCACCTTTATATGGTTCATAATCAATAAATCTATGATTCATAATAGCTTCACCAGCCGTAGCGGTCAACAATTGATTTCTAAGACCAATAATGCCTCTTGAAGGAATCTTAAAGGAACACATCATACGTCCCCCCTTTGGTTCCATGGCCGTCATTTCCCCTTTACGCATGGTCACCATTTCTACTGCCTTGCCCGAAACTTCTTCTGGAAGATCTATCGACAACTCTTCTATAGGCTCACATTTTTTGCCATCTACTTCTTTAATGATCACCTGTGGCTGACCAATTTGCAGTTCATAGCCCTCTCGGCGCATGGTTTCGATCAAAACAGATAAGTGCAGCACACCACGGCCATACACCATAAATTTATCTGCTGCATCTGTTTCTTCAAGCCGCATAGCCAGATTACGCTCCAACTCACGCTCCAAACGATCCTTAATGTGTCGTGAAGTAACAAACTTACCTTCTTTGCCAAAAAATGGGGAATCGTTGATGGTAAACAACATACTCATGGTAGGTTCATCTATAGCTATGGTAGGCAACGCTTCTGGTGCTTCAACATCAGCAATAGTATCGCCAATTTCAAAATCTTCAAGTCCAACAACAGCACACAAATCTCCTGCGGCTACCTCATCTACTTTTTTTCTACCCAATCCATCAAAAACCAATAATTCTTTAATTTTTGACTTAACAATAGCCCCATCACGCTTCACAAGCGAAACTGTATCCGAAGCCTTTAGTACACCACGGTGCAACCTTCCAATTGCAATTCGACCTGTAAAGGAAGAGTAATCAAGAGATGTTATCAGCATTTGAGTATTCCCGTCTGAGACTTTGGGCGCGGGAATATGCGCAACAACAGCATCTAACAATGGGGAAACAGAATCAGTTTGGTTTTGCCAATCGTCAGACATCCAATTATTTTTGGCGGATCCGTATAATACAGGAAAATCCAGTTGCCATTCCTCTGCTCCAAGTTCAAACATCAGATCAAAAACAGATTCGTATACTTCTTCGGGCGTACAGTTTTCTTTGTCAACCTTGTTAACGACCACTATGGGCTTTAACTTAAGATTGATCGCCTTTTGTAACACAAAGCGTGTTTGTGGCATAGGTCCTTCAAAAGCATCTACCAGTAGTAGTACTCCGTCGGCCATATTCAACACCCGCTCTACCTCGCCACCAAAATCGGCGTGACCAGGGGTGTCGATGATGTTAATTTTGGTTTCTTTGTACTGAACAGAAACATTCTTAGACAATATGGTAATACCACGCTCTCTTTCCAAATCATTATTATCTAAAATGAGCTCTCCTTTGGTTTCGTTATCACGAAACAATTGGCAGTGATGAAGTATTTTGTCTACTAATGTTGTTTTACCATGATCAACGTGGGCGATAATGGCAATGTTTCGAATATTTTGCATAGCTTTTTTTGGCGGCACAAATGTACATTATTTTCCATTGGTGTTGTATGTACATTGCATCTGTATAATTCCTATTTTTACAAGATGAAAACATTTACCGCACGCCAAGCACAATCCGATCAGTTTTTCTTACTCGCAGGTCCTTGTGCTATCGAAGGAGAAGACATGGCATTGCGCATTGCAGAACATGTAGTTGAGGTTACAACTAAGCTGAATTTACCACTTGTTTTTAAGGGGAGTTTTAAAAAGGCCAACAGAAGCCGTGTTGATAGCTTTACTGGAATTGGTGATGAAAACGCACTAAAGATTCTTCAAAAAGTAGGCAAGACCTTTGATGTACCTACTGTTACGGACATACACGAAGTATCAGATGCTGAAAAAGCAGCTGAATATGTAGATGTACTTCAAATTCCCGCTTTTTTGGTTCGGCAAACCGATTTAGTTGTTGCAGCAGCCAATACGGGCAAATACGTCAACCTAAAAAAAGGACAATTCATGAGTCCAGAAAGTATGTCACATGCTGTATCAAAGGTCACTGACACAGGAAATGATAACGTATGGATAACAGATAGAGGGACCATGTTTGGGTACCAAGATATGGTAGTAGACTTTAGGGGTATTCCGGTGATGAAGTCCATAGCACCTACGATACTAGATGTAACGCATTCTTTGCAACAACCCAACCAATCAAGTGGGGTTACGGGTGGTCGTCCAGAGCTAATTGAAACCATAGCACGTGCAGGTATTGCAGCAGGTGTTGATGGCCTTTTTATGGAAACACATCACGATCCAAGTAGTGCCAAGAGCGATGGAGCTAATATGCTGCCATTACATCTGCTAGAAGGTTTGCTCGAACGATTAACGATTCTTCGAAGTGCAGTGAATCAAATTTCTTAAAATAGCGTATCTTTGACATCCCTTTTTGGGGTTCTTTGAAAGCATGGGGTCGACTGGTATTGACAGCGAGATTCATGACAGTGTAAGCAGGTCGAGCGCTGGACTATAGCTCGTAAATATCATAGTACCAACATTTTAAATGGCGAGAATAACTACGCTCTTGCAGCCTAATTGACTGAATTATAGTAAGTCACTGGCCCTAGTCCCGCAAGGCGGGAAGGCAAGATGTCTTTGGGAAGCCCTTGTTGACGGCGTCCCACCAAAAGGCACCATCAAAGTCAACATAGAGAATATGGAGCTTCGACGCATTCTCAAAACAAAGAAGCTAAGCTAGCTGTGGGCGGTTTTCGGTCAGCAGCTATTCGAAAATTAAACGAAAACTATACTTGTAGAAAGCATTGGATTGACTTGTTTGGACGAGGGTTCGATTCCCTCCGACTCCACCACACGGGACAAACTCATATTTTTTGAGATTTGTCCCTTTTTATTTTTACATAACTCCTTGTCTATCTGCAAGATATACCTCAACACATCATTGATTCTTGTAGTTCGACATTTTTTTCCGTCAAATTCTATTTTTTCTGGAAAAATCGAACTTATTAGTTTCTTTTTATGCGCAATTGCACTGTTGGAATAGGTTTGCTTAAAATTTTCTAAATGTAGAAATGCATTTTCAATAAGACCCTTAAATTCCGAATCTGAGGTATTGAGTCCATTCAAACTAGAAGTGATTTGATCGCGTTGCTTTGTATATCGACTTAATGTTTGCCCATAGACTTTTGGAGAAATAGTTCCGTCTACTAATAAATCTTGTAGATTTTCAATCCGCTGGTTTGCGGAAGCTAATTCCTTCTCTAACTTTTTTCTTTTCCTTGCTCTGTCTTTTTGATTCACTCCAAATAAAGACTTTAAAATCTCTTTGTACAGAACTTTTGATTGTTTGGTAAATTGAAAATCATCTAAAATAGATTCAAAAACCGTGTTGACTTTCGTTGCTGAAAATCGTTCTTTTTTACAATGATTACAATGGTAATAAAAATACTTTTTACCTGTACAGCTCTTTGAAGGACTTCCTGTCATTTTCGACTGGCATTTGGAGCAATGTAAGATTCCTCTTAATGGAAGCTCTTCGCGAAGTGTATTATAAATAGGTCGATTTCTTTTCTTTTGGCGTTCGGACAA
>Ga0228620_1000115_pt1 | contig 51026 bp, 46 predicted proteins | sample 23DmetaG_FD_186030 | JGI IMG/M metagenome (GOLD analysis project Ga0228620, IMG submission 186030) | Seawater microbial communities from Monterey Bay, California, United States - 23D | ecosystem: Environmental > Aquatic > Marine > Coastal | place: USA: California | collected 2016-10-06 | reverse complement strand
AGCTAGAATCTCGGCAGCTAACTTTTGCGCCATCGATTTTTCATTGCGTTTACGCGCATAGCTGATCAACCACTTCATGGCCATAGATATTTTTCTGTCTGGGCGTATTTGCATTGGTATTTGAAAGGTAGCACCACCTACACGACGACTGCGAACCTCAACATGGGGCATCACATTAGACAATGCATCTTTCCAGTGCTGGAGTGCATCTTTTTCTTCGTCTTGTTTTTTTGAATCTACGATATCGATCGCATCGTAAAAGATCTTGAATGCTACAGATTTTTTCCCATTCCACATCAGGTTGTTGACAAAACGCGTGACCAGTTGGTCATTAAATCGCGGGTCGGGAAGTAACGGGCGTTTTTTCGCCTTTCTTTTTCTCATATTCTGGGTTTGAGTGGTTCAAGCAAGCTTGAACGTCATATTATCATATCAGGTCTAAACTATTTTTTTGGTCGTTTAGCACCATACTTAGAACGACGCTGTAAGCGGCCTTCTACACCAGCGGTGTCAAGCGCACCACGAACAATGTGGTAGCGAACACCAGGTAAATCTTTTACACGACCTCCGCGCACAAGCACTATGGAGTGCTCTTGCAGGTTGTGTCCTTCCCCTGGAATGTAGGCATTTACCTCATTACCATTGGTTAGGCGCACCCTTGCCACTTTCCGCATAGCAGAATTAGGCTTTTTAGGTGTGGTGGTGTACACACGGGTACACACGCCTCTTCGCTGTGGACATGAATCCAAAGCTGCTGATTTACTCTTCTTTGCAAGGTCTTTGCGACCTTTTCGAACTAGTTGCGATATGGTTGGCATACGTTATACTTGCTTTAATCCTTTATTTAAAGGGCTGCAAATGTAGTATAATTTTTGTCGCTTTCAAATAATTTTTTAGCTGTTTTTATTTCTTCGTTAAACAGCCGTGCAAAAGAGGGGATAATTATCTCAAAAAATCAGAATGTTATAAGGAAGTGCTAAAATTCAATTTACAGTATGTAATTTTGCCTCTGCTGAGATGAAAATCGAAAACAACTTTTACGAGCTATTTGCCCAATTGAGGCGTGACAAACGCCCATTTGTGCTGTATCGTTTACCCAATACCAATTCCCTCAAACTCATACAGCAAAACGACACCAGACTACATACAACCACTTCTTTGACAGAAAGTGGATTTGTGTTTGCCCCCTTTAAACGCACAAATCAATTTATATATATTCCAAACCATCGCGTTTCCCAAGTTGCCATTCCTAGTCCCAAAGTCAGAACCAAAACATTAACTGCAACTGAAACAACTGCACAAAAAGCTTATTATAATGACTTGGTGACGAATGCCATTACAGCCATAGGTAAAGGCGACATTCAAAAAGTGGTCGTATCACGGCCTTATAAACAAGAATTCAAGCAAAATATAGCCGATTCTTTTGTTCGACTCTTAGATGCCTACCCCAATGCTATGGTCTACTATTGGGCGCACCCCAAAACAGGAACATGGATGGGTGCAACACCCGAAACATTACTAAACCTAAAAGCGGGGAAATGCAAAACCATGGCGCTGGCAGGAACCTTAGCCTATCAAAATAACAAGCCAACAAAGTGGTCCAATAAAGAAATTGCAGAGCAGCAAATGGTTACCCATTTTATTGAGCAACAATTGAACGTATTGTACCCGAAGCACAATATAAAATCATCTGATGTCTACACCAAAAGAGCTGGGAACCTAGTACATCTTTGTGCTGATTTCGAATTTGAAATTAATGATGTAGCCTTGTTGGATCTCGTTCAAGCACTACACCCAACTCCTGCAGTTTCTGGTGTGCCCGTTGATAAAAGTCTTACGTTCATTGAAACTTTTGAAACACATCAACGCAACTACTATGCAGGCTTTTTGGGGCCTGTAGAAAAAGAAAAGGCACATATATATGTCAATTTGCGCTGTGCGACAATAGAAAAAACACAACTCACACTCTATGTAGGAGGAGGCATAACATCCGAAAGCAATATAAAATCAGAGTGGGAAGAGAGTCAACGCAAGGCCGAAACCTTGTTGAATGTCATATAATATATGAGCGTTAGTACACTCACATTCGGTTTTGTACTTTTGCAGGGCTATGAAACCCAATTCCAAGCCAAAGCAAGTACGCTACACAGAAATACCGCTGCCACAAGCAGTTGTATTTTATTGTGAGCAATACGGCATTGAGCACGTTGTTATTTCTGCTGGGTCGCGGAACGCACCCCTTACGAATGGTTTCACTGAAAATTCATTTTTTAAGACCTATAGTATTGTCGACGAACGCGCTGCTGCATTTTTTGCATTGGGCATGGCTCAGCAGCTAGATCGACCTGTGGCAATAGTCTGTACTTCTGGATCAGCACTTTTAAACTACTACCCTGCCGTGGCTGAAGCCTATTACAGTGGCATACCATTGGTGATCCTATCCGCAGATCGAATGCCACATCGCATCGGAATTGGCGATGGACAAACCATTGAACAAGAAGGCGTTTTTGGGCCCCATCTTTTGAGCGCTGCTAGTTTACTGCCGGATGTTTCGCATGCTACCGAAACCCTACTCAAAAGCAACAGACAAACTTTTTTTGCTGATAAGCCCAGTCAAAAAGAAGTAGCTAACCTCCAAGAAAAACACCAGGCTCATAATATTGCAGAACTGCAACGGGTGTTTACACTGGCAAACCACAGCAAAGGACCAGTACATCTAAATATTCCTATGGAAGAGCCTCTATATGGAATGACCACAACACCTATTGCCTTCCCAAAACCAAAAGCCAAAGCTTCTGCTGATCTAAAGACGGATATAGCAAATCTGCAGTCGCTATGGGATAAGGCAAAAAGAAAGATGATTTTAGTTGGGGTATCAAAACCCAATGCAGAACTTTCAGCTGTTCTTTCCAAATTACTCAAAGACCCAACCGTGGTGGTGCTTACAGAAAAAACCTCTAACTTTTCAAATCCAAAGGCCGTCGGTGCTATTGACTGCCTAATGGCGCCGCTAGAACTAGAGCCCCATAACCAATCCGATTTACAGCCAGATTTACTGATTACTACTGGTGGTATGGTGGTCTCAAAGAAAATCAAATTTTTCCTGCGTGAACACAAGGCAAAACATCACTTCCACCTTGGGGAAACTTCAGCAAATGACACCTTTTTCTATTTGACAACACACCTTGATACACCCGTTGCAGCAACCCTGAATAGCTTAAAGACAGTATCCAAGGGCAACTACCAACCAAGGGTGCTATCACACTACAACAGATACCTACAAACAGCTGCTGGTTATTTAAAAAAAGTGCCTTTTTCTGATCTACGTGCTTTTGATATGATTTCATCTGCGCTTCCCCAAAATGTACATTTGCAAATAGCAAATAGCTCTCCGGTGCGTTACATTCAATTGTTCGATTTACCAACAGGCACAGAAGTATTCTGTAACAGAGGGACGGCAGGTATAGATGGGAGTACGGCAACCGCTATGGGAGCTGCGCAAATCAATCCCAAACAAACGGTGTTAATCACCGGTGATTTAAGCTTTTTTTATGATGTAAATGGCTTGTGGAACAATTACATTCCACGCGACACACGCATTATTGTAATCAACAATCAAGGGGGTGGTATTTTTAGGATACTCCCTGGAGATAAAGACACATCCAAATACGACACCTACTTTGAAACCACACACAATCGCAATGCCCGAAATGTGGCAAAAAGCTTTGGGCTGGGCTATAAGCGTGTTCAGACCAAGTGGGGGTTAAAACAAGCTTTAAAGACATTTTTTAAGCCGGGTGGTAAAGCTAAAATTTTAGAGATTTGCACCCCCAGAAAAACAAACAATGTGGTACTTTTAGATTATTTTAAGGCCATGGTTACAAACGAATTAAATCAACAATTATGAGAACATGGGAAACCATCAAAGCATATAGCGACATCCGCTTCGAATTTTTTAAAGGAATTGCTAAAATCACCATAGATAGAGAAGGTGTTTATAACGCCTTTCGACCTGAGACCAACAACCAAATGTTGGAAGCCATGGACATCTGTCGCGAACGCGAAGACATCGACGTAGTGGTGTTTACCGGCGCAGGCGAAAAAGCGTTTTGTAGCGGCGGTGATCAAAACGTAAAAGGCGTGGGTGGCTATGTGGGTGAAGACGGTGTTCCACGCCTGAATGTATTGGACCTCCACAAAAAAATTCGTGAAATTCCTAAGCCCGTTGTGGCTATGGTCAATGGATATGCAATTGGAGGCGGACACGTACTTCATGTGGTTTGCGATCTAACCATTGCAAGTGAAAATGCTATTTTTGGACAAACAGGCCCAAAAGTAGGCAGCTTTGACGGAGGATTTGGATCATCCTATCTAGCACGGCACGTAGGCCAGAAAAAGGCACGAGAAATTTGGTTTTTATGTCAGCAATATTCTGCTCAAGAAGCATTAGACATGGGACTGATCAACAAGGTTGTTCCGCTAGAAAAACTGGAAGACACCGTAGTTGACTGGTGTCAAATCATGCAACAGCGTAGCCCTTTGGCATTGCGCATGATCAAACGCTGTATGAATGCCGAACTTGATGGTCAACATGGCCTTATGCAACTTGCAGGTGACGCAACGCTTATGTATTACCTCATGGACGAAGCCCAAGAAGGTAAAAACGCCTTTTTAGAAAAGCGCAAGCCCAACTTCAAGCAATATCCAAAGTTTCCATAGTGTCACAAAAATCCTTGTTAACGATTTGGGTAGCTGCAGCACGACTGCGCACCTTACCCTTGTCTGTGGCTGGGATTGTTGTGGGCAATGCATTGGCCATCCAAAACGAGGAGTTTTGTCCTTATGTCTTTGGAGGCACCTTACTAACAGCTATCGTGTTCCAAATACTATCTAATTTCGCTAACGACTATGGCGATGGCATCAAAGGAACCGATAACCATGAACGCATTGGGCCCAAACGCGTTTTACAGCAAAATCTCCTGTCACCAAAAACCCTTTTAAGAGGTATCGTGATTACTGCTGTCGTTGGGTTCTTGTTGGCAGCAGCTACCGTTTCCATAGCATTTGAAGCAGGAGAAACAAAAAGCGTCTTCACTTTTTTAGGCTTGGCAGTAGTTGCCATAGTGGCTGCCTATAAGTATACAGCTGGTAAAGGAGCCTATGGCTACCATGCGTTGGGAGATGTATTTGTGTTCGCCTTTTTTGGACTGCTAGCTGTTGGTGGATCATTTTATTTACAGACCAAACAATTAGACCCTCATATATGGTGGTTTGCTTTTGCTATAGGGGGGTTGAGCACAGCGGTTTTGAACTTAAACAATATGCGTGACATGCAAAACGACACCAAGGCTGGAAAAAAAACTGTAGCTGCTTTTTTAGGTCTAAAAAGCGCCAAAACCTATCACAGTATATTGGTATTGGGCAGCATTACAAGCTTGATGGCGGGGCTTACTAACATAGCTGATGGATGGGTAGGCTATGCACCCTTGCTGATGGTTTTTCCTTTGTTATTACAGCTCAAATCAACACTAAAGCTCAACGTGCATAGCGGTTTTGATGCATTACTCAAGCCGTTGGCCTTGAGCATATTTGGTACAAGTATAATACTTCTACTCACGCAAATTATGGGGGCATGAACGTACGTTATCGCAAATACGTATTGAACTTTAAGCAGCCTAGCGGCACTTCCAGAGGCGTCCTAAGGCAAAAAGAAACCTTCTTCATTGAAATGAGCGAAGGAAAGCGCTATGGTATTGGCGAATGTGGATTATTTAGGGGGTTAAGCGTGGATGATGTGCCACATTTTGAAGAACAACTCGCTAAGGTTTGTAGCACGTTGGAAAGGGGTGTGGATGCAAGTCCACTTTATACGGACTTTCCATCTATAAGAATGGGTGTGGAAATGGCTTTAAAATCATTTGCTTCGGATGATTCCTTCCAGTTATATGAGACTCCTTTTAGCAAAGGAGCGCAACCCATTTCTATAAACGGACTTGTATGGATGGGGACTATAGCCTTTATGCGGCAACAGGTTTTTGACAAAATTGAGGCAGGTTATGACTGCATCAAACTCAAAATTGGCGCGTTGGATTTTGATGTAGAATGCCAGCTTTTGGCCGAAATAAGAAGGCGCTATTCTCCAGAAGCGGTCACCTTGAGGGTAGACGCCAACGGAGCCTTTAGGCCTGAAGAAGCATTGCAAAAGCTAGAAAAACTTTCACAGTATGGGCTACATAGTATAGAACAACCCATTGCTGCTGGGCAAGTCAAAGCCATGCAAAAACTGTGTGCACAAACCCCGATTCCCATTGCTTTAGACGAAGAGTTGATAGGCGTATTGGATGCAACAGAACAAGCTGCACTACTAGATGAAATACATCCGCAATACATTATTTTAAAACCTAGCTTATTGGGTGGTTTTTCTGCATCAGAAGACTGGATAAAGTTGGCTGAGGCACGTAATGTAGGCTGGTGGATCACCAGTGCATTGGAAAGTAATATAGGTCTAAACGCCATTGCCCAATGGACAGCTACGCAAAACACGGTCATGCCACAAGGCTTGGGTACAGGCGGGTTGTTTACCAATAACTTTCAAAGTCCTTTGGTGGTGGACAAGGGTTTATTGCTTTACGACAACGCCCTCGAATGGGATATAAAAAATATAAACTAATATGTTGGTCCACGCATCATTTCGGCTAAACGGAAAGGCATATAACCGAAATGCTTTGGAAAAGGCAGCCCAGCAATGGCGAAAGGATTCGAATGAAGAAATACAGGGGTTAGGATGTTTTATCACGGATTGGCTAAGCGATGACGATCATATTGCCATACATACTTCAGGGTCTACTGGAAAACCAAAAGAAATCCAAATGCCAAAAACGGCCATGTGCGCTTCTGCCATGCGAACCGTTGTCTTTTTTAAGGCCTCAGAAGGCACTTCGGCGCTCTTGTGTTTACCCATACGCTATATCGCAGGTAAAATGATGTTGGTACGTGCCTTAGTACTGGGGTGGCATCTTGATATCATTCCGCCAAAAACCAAACTCCATATTGAAAGAAAATATGATTTTACCGCTTTAATTCCCTTACAAGCAAAGGTTTCTTTTGATGTATTAGGGCAATTTAAAACCGTACTAATTGGTGGTGCACCCATAGCCAGCAACCTCCGCCAGCGCATTGGTAAAAAATACAATCACTGCATTGAGACCTATGGAATGACAGAAACGCTTACCCATGTGGCTACACGGGTTGTTCGTGAACCCGTACTTCCTTTTAGGGCGATGCCCGGTATTGGCATTTCTACAGATAAAAATGGCTGCTTGATTATTGATGTACCTCAATTACCCCTATCCCCTATCAGTACGCAAGATATTGTGAAGCTTGAGGATAACAATGCCTTTACGCTATTGGGAAGACGTGATTGGGTCATTAATTCTGGAGGGATAAAGATTTTTCCAGAAGTATTGGAGAAAATCATAGCGCCCTATATAGCATTTCCGTTCTTTTTTACAGGAGTACCTGACGCAGCACTGGGCGAAAAACTGGTGCTTTTAGTTGAAGCAGCTACTTCAGAAAAAGAGGCCATCATGGCAATTGCCCAACAGCATTTGGGTGCTAATAAACATCATGTTCCAAAGGCAGTGTTTTGTGCGACTGCTCTGTGCTACACGCCTACAGGAAAGCTAGACCGACTTGCTAGCAGGAAAATGGCCCTAGATGTTTAAGGGCGTATTAACATTTATTTAACGAAAAATAGCTTAGTAAAATAGTAACTAAATTTTTGACGAAAAGCCGTAAAAACAACGGTTTTTGGGTCTTTCCGTGTACAATAAAGCTCTTATGATTTTGGGATTTGGCAACAACATATCAACTTGAAGCCGTTAAGCTTAAAGCTAAATCATATGAACTTCATACGACATATTGGAGTGCTCTTACTGGCGCTCATGAGTACGACGGCGTGGGCACAGACGGTGTCTGGTACCGTAACGGACGAAAACAACCAACCCCTCCCTGGAGCAACTGTTATTGTGCAAGGCACAACTACGGGTGCTTCCACGGACTTTGATGGCAAATACCAAATCAATGCAACCTAAGGACAAACCTTGGTCTTTAGCTATGTAGGCTACGCAAACCAAAACCTTGTGGTAAATAGTACAACGCATGATGTGAGCTTGCAGCCTTCGGGACAGCTAGAGGAGGTAGTAGTGACCGCATTGGGTATTACAAGGGAAAAGAAGTCCCTTGGGTATGCTGTGCAAACAGTAAGTGGAGAATCAGTTGAAGACGTAAGATCTGTTAACCCGATTGAAGCTTTGCAAGGCGAGGTTGCAGGTCTTGACATACAGTCCTTTAACGCAATGGGAGGATCAGCCAACGATGTTATTAGAGGGTACTCCTCTTTATCTTGAACTAATCAAGCGCTTTTTGTTGTGGATGGAACCCCTATTGATAACGAAACAGGTAACAGTCTTAATGCTGAAACAGGCAGAGGTGGTGTAGATTTTGGAAATGCAGCCATGGACATCAATCCCTCAAGCATTGCTTCAGTTTCTTTACTTAAAGGGGCTTTCTTTGATCCTAGTTCTAAAATTAATGGGGTTTACAAAGGAGGTCCGTACGGAACTTCAACGCCATTTAACGATAACTCTCATATTTCACAAATCCTATACGCTCCTGACTTCAGAGGCGTCTTAATCGACTTTGCTGAGATGAGTTTTATCTTAGCTGAAGCCGCAAATAGAGGTTTTGGTGTTGGCGACACTGCTGCAAAGCACTATGAAAATGGAATCACTGCCAGTATGAATGAATGGGGCGTTGACACAGCTGATGTGACTGCTTACTTGGCAAATGCTGATGTAGCATTTGCTACAGCTGCAGGAACAGACAAAGAAAAAATTGCAAAGCAATTTTGGATTGCCATGTATAACAGAGGGTTTGAAGGCTGGACAGTGTACAGGCTATTTGATGCTCCCACCCTTCAATAATCGGGTACTTTAAATTTACCCGTGCCGAAAAGGTATACATACCCGCAGTCAGAACAAACCATAAATGGTGATAACGTTAAGGCTGCGAATGGAGGTAAAGACGACCAACAAACACCTATTTTTTGGGATAACTAATCAATGTCTTTTAACAAACTAGACCAACAAACCCCGCCACTTTGGCGGGGTTTTTGTTAAATTACCCACATGAAAAACAAAATCGTGCTGCTGTTCAGTTTGGTGTTGGTGGTTTCTTGTGTTACTTCTACAAGGGTAAACAACAACACAAAAGGGCAAGATGACAAAGCCCTACAAAAACAGCAACTCAAAGACCGCCTTCAAAGCCATATGGCGGCGCAAAATCGCATTATCGATAGTCTTATGCAAATAAAAGACCCGAGGCTTAAGAAAGATAAAAACGGAGGTTTTATCAGACCCAACAGGTTAACACCTAACGGAATACCGCTATACTATGAAGCATATCATGGGCGTTCTCATCGAAAAGCAATTAAAGCTGATATCGTTGGAGCTACTGGTAACTCAGGCTACAAACTCACGGGTGAAGGGCTTCATATGGGCATTTGGGATCACGGTCATGTTTTTGCTGCACATGATGAATTTACAGGGGGACTAGGATACGCTGGGTCAAAAGTTAGCATTGAAATTTCAGACGCAACAACGGAAAGTCTTCAAAGTAACCACCCAACTTCAGTGGCTTCAATAGTAGTTGCCAAAGGACTGTTACATCAAGAAAACTACGATGTAACAGGCATAGCGCCAGGCTTGACCAAGATATACAGTTACGATTGGGATTATGATTTATTAGAAATTTTTGAACAGTTACAATTTAATGCAAACCCAGATTTCATTTTATCCAACCATTCCTATGGTTATCCACTTGTAGATAATAATAACGAGATTATTCCAAATGAATTTATAGGGGATTACAGCGACTGGAGTGCGCTATTGGATGAAATCGCCTATATCTACCCTACTTATATGCATGTCTTGGCTGCTGGAAATGATGGACGTGAGTCCTATCCAGAACAACAAATAATAGCTTTAGACCAGCTTACGGGATCTACTACTGCTAAGAATGTGTTAACCGTTGGAAGTTTTTCTATGGATGACAATGGGACAAACATAGGCGCAACTGACTTTAGCAGTGCAGGACCCACAAATGATTTTCGCATTAAACCCGAAGTCTGTGGCCCAGGTGAGAGCCTAGGAGTAGCTACTTGGGTTTCAAATGATCCGAATGCCACGAACAATTACATAGCCAACAGTGGCACTTCATTTGCATCCCCTGCGGTTGCTGGAGGTGTGGCCTTACTGCAGCAACTACACAAAAAAATATTTAATACCTATATGGATGGGGCAACCATAAAGGCCTTACTCTGCCACACAGCTGATGATATTACAGATTGGGATGGGCAAGACATCACAGGGCCAGATGTAAAAACAGGCTATGGCGCAGTTAATTTGGAAAAAGCAGCACAACTTATCGAGAAAGACGAGAAAGAAACTCTTAGCATACATAACTTTGAACTTGATCAGGGGGAAACTGAAACTATATTTTTTCAAACTACGGCTGTTGGGGAGTTGCTGACGGCAACACTAAGTTGGTATGACCCCCCAGCTGCATTTTATGCAACTAACACACTGATAAACGATCTCGACCTTCGTATTACGCAAGGAAACACCACCTATCTACCCTGGGCCTTACCAACTACTAGGCAACAGACTGTGGCTGTGTTAGGGGATAACACTAGGGATAATTTAGAAAAAGTAGTGGTGTCTAAACCTCTCGGTGGGCGCTGTAGAATTACAGTCTCTCACAAGGGGAGCTTGCAGCGCCTTAACCAAAATGGGGAATTCGAAAACACCACACAAAAAGGAGCTTTAGTACTTTCTGGACCAGGTGTTTTTGCAAAATCTGAGCAAGAACTAGAACAGTTTGCAACGGTAAATAGCTTCTTGGTGGCGCCTATGCCTGCTAAAAACTTCTTTACGATAAGTGCGTTGGACAATACCCTTCCCTTTAAAAATATAAAAATACTTGACTTAAATGGACGAGAGGTATTGCATAAAAATAGAGCTACTTTCTCTTTAAACAGCATTGACGTAGCTATTTCGACATTAACCAGTGGTAGTTATATACTAGGGATAGAAACGGAAACGAAATTTATTTTCAAACAGATCATTATTTCTAACTAATTGTGGAAATAACACACTTTTGCTTTTTTCTAGCAGATTGAAAAATGAGAGTTGAACAGACTTATTATTATACAATAGCACTGAAAAGTTTGTATAATTAACATTTATTTAACATCTTTGGGGTTGCTAACAATTAAATCAATTATGAAAACTAAATTTATTCAAATTTTAACATTTGCGTTAATCGCAGTGTTTCAAGTTGCTTTAGCACAACAAGTTGTTACTGGATCTGTTACAGACCAAGAAGGGATGCCACTTCCAGGAGCCACTGTTGTTATTAAAGGAACTTCCTCAGCAACTACTGCTGATTTTGATGGTAATTATACAATTGCTGCCAAAAACGGAGACGTTTTGGTTATAAGCTATGTAGGCTATAGTGCTGCCGAAGTTACTGTCGACGGTGCTACTGCTAATGCTGCATTATCAACTTCAAATGATCTTGATGAAGTAGTTGTAACGGGTTATGGTACATTCAGTAAAGAGAAATTTACTGGTAGTGCTGTAACGCTAAGCGGTGAAGCTTTGAGCAAGAAAAACGTGTCAAACATAACATCGGCTCTCCTTGGTGAGGCTGTTGGTGTAACAGTTGTTAATACTTCTGGACAACCTGGATCGGCTGCAACAGTACGTGTTCGCGGTAGAACTGGTTCGATAAATGGTAACTCTGCACCATTATATGTTGTAGATGGAATTCCATTTAATGGTGGTATTAATGCTATTAACCCTAACGACATTGAATCTACTACAATTCTAAAAGATGCCGCAGCTACTGCAATCTACGGAAACCGTGGTGCAAATGGGGTAATTTTGATTAGCACAAAACGTGGTTCTGCTGAAAAAACAAGATTTACTGTTGATATCAAATCAGGTACTAACATGGATTATTTGCCAAGGTACTCCGTTATTGAATCGCCTGAGCGTTTTACAGAAATCGCTTGGGAGTCATTAAGAAATAGAGGTCAGGGTCTTGTTGATGCAGGCTACTCTCAATTTGCTCCTGCTTCAAGTTACGCTACCGCTAGACTATTCAGTACGGCAGGCTTTGATCCAGGTTATAATATGTGGAACGCAGCAGGTACGGACTTAATCGACCCAGCTACTGGAAAATTTTATGAAGGCATATCACGAAAATATACGCCTGAAAATTGGAGAGATTATGCGTTCCAAGACTCGCAACGTAATGAAGCTAATCTTAGCATAAGCGGAGGCGGTAAAAATATGACCTATTTTTATTCTGTAGGTGCCCTAGAAGATGTGGGTTATAGTGTTAACTCAAACTTTAAAAGATTTAATACTAGATTAAACTTGGACTTTAAACCATTCGATTGGTTAACTTGGAGAGCTGATATGTCTTATACACACACAGCTTCAAACGCTAACGGTCAGTCTTCGGACTCTGGAAGTGTATTCTGGACAACTGCGAACATGCCGCGCATCTACCCATTATTTCAGCGTGATGCTAATGGCGAAAAAATTAAAGATGTTTATGGGGGATATCAATATGATTATGGTGAAGTCTACAGTAGAGGCTTCGCAGGTTTAACAAACTCCATTGCTGACGCCAATTACAATGGCGATTTTTCTCATTCTAACAGAATAGGAACAAATCAAAGTTTTAATGCAACTCTTAATGAGGATTTTAATTTTGAAAGCACCTTTTCATTCTACTTACAAGAAGGCGATTCGACATTTAGGTCTGATCCTTTTTATGGTTCATCTAGAGGTCAAGGAGGTTATATTTCCAAATCAACTAGTGAATTTAGACAATGGGTTATCCGAAACGCTATCCGCTTCAATAAAGATATTAATAATGGTGACACTGTTATTGACGCATATGTTGCGTACGAATCTGAAAGTCGCGAAAGCTATGGCATGAATGCTAACAAATTCAATTTAGTTGACCCACAAGGGAACGAGCTGTATAATGCAGTAGTTAACAACACATCAACTTCTAGTACATCTGTTTTATCTCGCGAAGCTTTTGTTGGATTTATGAAAGTTTCGTTACAGGATAAATATTTCCTTAGTGCTGATGTGCGAAGAGATGGTACGTCGATATTTGCAGAAACAAAATGGGGAACATTTGGGTCCTTAAGTGCTGCATGGATTATCTCAAACGAAGATTTCTTCAACATCGATACATTTGACTTTTTAAAGATAAAAACAAGTTATGGTGTACTTGGAGAAGCATTAGGTCAAGGTGGATATCCTGGATATGATTCTTATTCCATTCAAAACGTTGATGGTCAACCTTCAATTGGTTTTGTTGCCAAAGGTAATCCTGACTTAACCTGGGAAAGGGGTGAGCAATTTAACATTGGTATTGAATTTGAGTCAGGCATTTTTGAGGGCTCTTTGGAAACATATGTCAAAAACAGAAATGATATGTTTTTCACTCAAAACTTTGGGCCTTCCATTGGATACCGTTCCATTGTTGTTAATGATGGAGGAATCCGAAACTACGGTACTGAGTTTGATATTACAGCAAATATTATTGATAATGACGATTTAAAATTGTCAATTAATGTCCTTGGAGCAATTGAAAAAAATGAAATTACTCAAATGCCTATGGATCCTGCTACAGGTAAAAGGAAAGTTATTGACCCTTCTGGCGCGTACGCACTTGCTAAAGGTCACAGCTCTTATGAATATTACATGCGCGAGTGGGCAGGTGTTAATCCAGACACAGGGTATGCGCAGTGGTATAGAAATTTCGATGATAAAAATGCAAATGGCGCTTATGATGCTGGAGAGCGAATTGAAGATTTACATGAATACCAATTAGCTAACCCTAACGCTACTATCTTGGAAGATAAGGTAGAAACGTATACTTCTGCTACAAAGCGATTTACCGATAAAGTTGCTCTTCCTGATTTATCAGGTGCATTTACAATAAATGCCGAATACAAAGATTTTGACTTAACTGCAATTTTCACATACGGTATTGGTGGATATGCTTACGATAGCGCATATCGTGATTTTATGGACAATGGTCCAGTAGCAAATATGCAGCAATTACACTCGGATATTGAAAAAAGATGGCAAAATCCAGGTGATGTTACTGATGTACCTTTGCTAAATTCTAATTGGCAAACAAATCAAGCATCAACTTCCACCCGTTTCTTAGTAGAAGCTGACTATTTGAATTTTGCGAATTTACAGATTGGATACTCTATACCTAGTGACTTAACTAAGAAGATCAGTGCCTCTTCTGCAAGAATTTTCTTGACTGGAGATAACCTGATGATTTTAACTAAGAGAGACGGATTTAATCCAACTTATTCTCTTTCTGGAGGTACTGGAAGATACACATACGAGCCTATGACAACCATATCGGCTGGTTTAACCATTAACTTTTAAAATTTACATAATGAAATTTAATAATATTTATTACACGTTTTTTGCTGTGATATTGTTTTTCGGTTGTGAGAAGGAATTCCTTGAAGAATATCCGACTGGATCAATAACCCCAAAGCAAATAGCTGACATTAATTTAATCAATCCTGAAATTCAGGGATCATTACTTCTAGGTATTTATGAAAATATGTACAAAGCTGGAAGTGGCGGAACAAGTGGGCACATCGATTTTGGTCAAAGAGCCATGGATATCAAAACAGATATGCTCTCAGGAGATATGGTACTTTATGCAAAGAATTATGGCTGGTACTCTGACATTTCTGAATTAACAGCAACGGAAGACTATAACAACATTACAAATTACGGCCCGTGGCGTTATTATTATAGAATCGTAAATCTTTCTAACATTGTTATTGACAATATTGGAGGAAAGGACTCCAATCCAGAAGATGCAACGGCTAAAGCAAGTTTGGGGCAGGCACTCACTACAAGAGCCTATGCCTATTTTTACCTTACGCAGCTTTATCAAAATGGCTTTGATGCAAATCAAGCTATTTTACCTATCTATACCTCAGCAGCAGATCCAAATCAGCCTAAAAGTAAGGCTTCAGAAGTGTTTGCACTTATTGAAGATGACTTAACTGTAGCGAAAGGTCTTATGACAGACTTTACTCGTGATTCTGTTACACAAGCAGACAAGTATGTAGCTAGCACTATTTTAGCATTTGCATACGCAGCACAAGGCAAGTGGCAAGAAGCAGCTGACGAGTCCGCTATTGTTGTTCTAAACAGTGGTTATCGAGTTATTAGCGCAGACGAAGCTTTTTATGCTGGCTCAGGAGACTTTGTTGGTGGTTTTAACAGCGTTGATACGTATTCCAATAGTGTTTTATGGGGCGTTGATTTAACTGCAGATAGCGGCATTGGCTTAATATCATTTTGGGGACAGGTAGATTATTATTCCTATAGTTATGCTGCGGCCGGAGATTATAAAGTAATAGATGCTAGCCTTTACAGTGAAATCAGAGCAGATGATGTAAGAAAAAATCAGTTTCTTTCAAGTCTTAAATTGCCTTTGTATAAATTCTATCACGAAGATAGAGAGCCTCTTGGACAACGCGTAGTAACAACTGATTTATTCTATTTTAGATATTCTGATATGGTACTGCTACATGCAGAGGCGCAGGCACATCTTGGTAATGATGCTGCATCGAAAACAGTACTTGACATTTTATTAAGTCAAAGAATTGTTGACACATCGTACTTAGTTCCGCTTACAGGGCAAGATCTGATTGATGAAATTTATCTTCAAACACGAATTGAAATGTGGGGTGAAGGTAAATCTTATCTTGCAATGAAAAGAAACAAAGCATCAATTACCAGAGGTTCTAACTGGTTAGACTTCGCTGGTGAGACTTATGACTATGACGATGAAAAACTTTCCTTTGAAATTCCTGAGCAAGAAATTCGCGACAACCCGCTTGTTAATTCTCAGAATTAATTAAAAAGTTTTTAATTATTCAAAGCCCGTTCAATATTTGAACGGGCTTTTTTATAAAATAATTTTACGTAAATGAGATGTATTGTCGGAAAGCAATAGTTGAATAAAATATATTTGCGAAGACGTATTTTCAATATCAAATCGATGATGATTTGAAGGAACTTTCATGTTAATATTTTTAACTATTCTTCCAGAAATATCAAAAAGAATAATTTTTTCAATATCAAGACTTTCAGGAGTATTAACATATATGGAAGAGCCTGATAATTTAATGCGAATTGCATTGTATTTATCTTGAGACAATGAAAGTGTCTGAAAACACTCTGAAACAGACATTTCTAATCCGCAATTAAAAGGACTTGCTGAAAAACTCACTTTTTCTTTACCAGCGTCTATATAAGTTTGGTTGAGCCCTCCATAATTTAAATCTCCGTAAGAACCCGCATAATGCATCAGATTATTTTGATCTATAACATGTAGAAATAGAGAAGCATGACCAATTTCATGTGCAGTAGTCCATTCAAAATCAAACTGATTATTGGATACAACATCATAGCCCCAACTTATATTTGAATCATAAACAAAATCAATATTTGTAACAATACCCACGTAGTTTGCTTCGTTTGCGCCACATCCATAAATTCCCTTTAAACTAGTAAAGGCGGCGCCTCCATAACCATTAGCGTCAAAATCAGCGAATCTTACTAAATTGATGGTACTTTCTGCGTCGGAAGAAGTTAAAAGACCAGCATCAACAAAATTTACGCCTGTTTTACAAGACCATTCTGAAAGACCTTGTAGAAACATTGTTTTAGCATCGATGTTATCAAAAAACTCAGAGTTCATCTTAAACTTATAGTTCCCACCTGATAAATGATCAGAAGGGTCGGTACCATTAGGCATTGCACCAATATGACGCAATGGAACTGTAATTGAGTCTCCAAAAGTGGTTGTTTTTATAGTGAATTGGCTGTAAGGAATTACTAACGAAAAACCCGCAAAGGCTGAATCAATACTATAGTTATCTGCTTTTTTTATTTTAACTCCTCCTGATCCAGCTAAGTCTGGCACTTCAACAACAATCTTTTCGTCAGTCCATTCAATAATTTCTGAATACGTAAAAATAAAGCTTGCTCCACCATCATTAGCATTTCGAAATCCAACTGTCCCTTTTTCAATGCCAAAACCAGAACCGTTTATAGTTAGCTCTGAATTTGTTCCCGCCGTAATCTCTAAGGGTGAAATTGACTCGATATTGGGGAAGTTTGTGGTCTTTAGATTTCTATCATCTCTTGATTTAGACAAAATTGTTGTAAATTCTGGATACAGTTCTAAAAGTGCGTCATTAGCAGTTTTTATTTCTTCATTATTTAATTTTCTATAATTGATAAATCTTTCATGATATTTCATTTTATAGGTGTTTGATGAAATATTTTTATTTAGAAAAAAAATACCCTCATCGTTTAATTTAAATTTTAATTGATGAGAAACAACCTGAAAATGATCGTCAACAATTCCTCCCAAAGCTTTCAAAATAACTATAGAATCACTATCCCCTTTCAGTAATTGAGAAGTTTGAACCTCATAATTAGTAAATATATCTCCATTGCTATCAAAATATGAAGAAGAACCGATAATTTTACCCTCAATTACTAATGAAGATTCATTATGAAATTGTTGAAGTATATTTGTTTGGGCAAATGAGTATGCTGCGGAAAGCGTTAAAATGAATAAATAACTCTTTTTCATATTTTAATTTAAATAATTAGTAATACAATATAGCCAAAATAATTTATGAAAAAGACCATATTTGGAATTAACGCAGTCCGTGAAGCCATTCAAGATCCCAGTAGAATCCAAAAGGTTCTCATTGAAGACGGACTTAAAAACCCTGCTGCACAAAAGCTGAAAGATCAAATCATGCGCTCAGGTGTTTCATATTCGTTTGTGCCAGAGCAAAAACTATACAAGCATACCAAAGAAAATCACCAAGGCTTTGTGGCACTCATTGGGCAAATTCAGTTTACTGAGCTAGAAAGTATCCTTGACCCAGAAAAACAACAATTCTTTTTGCTTTTAGACGGCATTACCGATGTTCGAAATTTTGGTGCTATCATACGTTCTGCTGCGGGTTTAGGTGCAAGTGGTATCATCATTGGTCAAACTGGAAGCGCGCCCCTTAATGACATTGCCATTCAAGCCTCTGCTGGAGGTGCATTTCACATTCCCATTGTTCGTGTAAGCCACCTTAAAGATGCCATGTATCTGCTACAATCACACGAAATAGCACTGGTTGGTTGTACAGAAAAAGCAAATTCATTTGTTTCAGACACAAACCTTAAGCGCTCTTTGGGTATAGTCATGGGGAATGAACACAAAGGCATTAGCAAAGGGGTTCTCAACCTTTGTGATGAGCAAATAAAAATTCCGATTAATGACTTAATGGACTCCTATAATGTTTCTGTTGCTGCTTCGCTAGTGTTATATGAATACCACAGGCAAAACAACTAAAGCAAAAAAGTCAACTCTTCCAGTTGTTCAATTTCTTTATAGTGCGTAGGATTTATTTGTTTCAAAGGCATAAAATGAACGGCATGCATCCCCACGCTTAGAGCGCCTTCAATATCAGCCTCTAGGCTATCCCCTATCATAACAGCCTCTGATGATCTAACGCCACCGACTTTTAGGGCGTGATTGAAAATTTCGGGATCTGGCTTTTTCTTACCTACTGAAGACGAATCGGTAACCGTTTCAAAATAAGGCAAGAGTCCCGAATTTTTCATTTTGAAATGCTGCACATCTTTAAATCCATTGGTAATCATATGCATTGCATAGTGAGGCTTGAGTGCCTCCAATATGGAAATAGCACCTGGAAACAAGGTGTTATATTCAGGAAGTGTTTGAATATAGGCGTCTGCCATATCAAAAATTAAGGCATCGGAAGCTTTGTAATTCAACTGGTCAAAAACAGTTTTTAGGCGTTCGTAACGCAACTTTTCTTTGTCAATCTTACCTTCGCGATACAACCGCCAATAAGCTGTGTTATTTGGTATATAGACATTGAGGAAGCTATCAAGCTCAAGACCTATATCGTATTGCTTAAAAAGCGTCTTAAAGGCCAGTGCAGAGTTTTGCTCAAAATCCCAAAGCGTGTGGTCCAAATCAAAATACAACGCCTTGATAGTCGATTTATTCATGAATCAACATTTTTTTTAATGTAGCTAGAAATGTAAGATTTTTGGAGCGGCTGTTAAAACTTTCGTTCGTAAGTGCCACCAACAAAGGAGCATGTAGCTTTTGCAAGCGAGACTGATACCCGATAAAAAGCTGTCGCATTTTTCTAGCATACTGCTGTGCGCGTATATGTGACTCACTTAAACAAATGGGATGTATCGTTAATGGTGTTTGCTGCTCCTCGCCCAAATCGTAGAAGCGAAACGGATGAGCAGTGCTAGCACGAAATCCAGGAACATCAGGGTATTGCATAGAATAATCATGTTTGATTCCTAAAGAAGCATAGGTACGATAGGTGTCTGGAAATCGCAAAACCAACTTGTGTTGACGAATGGCTTTGATGGGTCTGTGGATTAGCCCAGAAAAGCGAGTAATATCTTGAACAAGCTTTTGGCTTTTATGGGTAGATTCGAAAGAAGCCAGTGGCGCAGTAGGCGCATAATCCGATAAGCTTTTAAGTTCTTGTTGGTGTTTTTTACTAAATACACTTAAACTTTTATCGTGAATCCCAAGTGCAGCATAAAGAGCAAAAAAACGAAACGATACTGCTGTAGACCGAAAGGCTTCCATTTGTTCAATCAAGCCAATAAGTGGATCCTCGCGAAAACGCAAGATCACCATCAAGCGATCAAAAGTCTTGGCAAATCTTAAGCGCCCGAAATCATAAAGCCCCTCAAAGAAAGAACGGAACAGGGTTTTATACTTATAGGCATACAATTGTGGAATTTCAACTACCAACTCAGTAGTACTAACTTGCTGAGTAAAAGGAGGTAATTCAAAAAAATCTGTCCATGCAGCTACAAAGCGCTCAAACCACATATCTATTAGGGGTAAATCCAAAAAATTATGATTATAAGCCAAAGACTGCTCTACTTTAAATCTACCCAAATCATCAGGAGCATAAGGCATGTATTCCTCATACCTACTCATCAAATAAAAGGATGCTGCAAAAAAATCAAATGGCAATTGACTTTTCGCAGAGGTAGCAAAAAAGGCTGGCATGCCTTCCCATTGAAAAACAGAAATATCCACCGAGTTAACACCCTGCTCAGCAAGTAAGCCATTGGTTGCTATAAAAAACTCATTGCCTAGCGGAACATCGCCGTAAGACATCTTAGGACCGCTGTGGGCAACAAATGCACTCACATCAGACGTAAACGAAACTTCTTGACCTAATCGATGCTGAAAAAAATGCCTAAAAACATATATGATACGAGGCTTAACTACAGGAGTATGAATCAAAATCATGATTCCGTTACTTAAAGTTATTTTGAATCCACCTTGTCAGGGGGTCGTATGTTAAGAGCTTTTCTTCCATCTCCTCATTTACATGAATAACAGAAGTTAGCTTGGCTATATAATGTCGAGCAAAAGACTTTGGATAGCGATCGCCCCCATTAAAATGAGCAACATAGTGTTCAAAAAAGCAAAGGGCTTTGGTGATGTCCTTTTGCAAATAAAAACTCAATACACCCATAACGTAATAGGCATCATTAGAAACTTCAGGTGTGCTGCATACATCTACTTCGTTTACAGCATTCAAATAGGCAACCAATGCTTCTTTATTCTTTTTGGTTGTTCTGTAATAATAACCTGCTGCTAAAAAACCTTCTATATCAGATAATGATTGGATGGCGCTAAGCGCCCTATTGGCTTTTTTGTCACTCCCGCCCAGTACCCAAGGTAATTCGGTATACAATTCCAATAAAACCAGTTGGGTTATAAGCGAGTCTGGCGCAATACGCGCCGCCTGCTCAAAAGCTGTTTTCATGGCTCTTACATATGGTAAGGACTTTACCCGAGACACCTCTGAAGCTAAAATTCCAGCAATGCCACCCAATAAAAACTGATAATCATAATTAGTGGGATAATCTTTTGCAAGGGAAACAAAAATATCGAAAGATTGTTCATATGCACGTGTATTGGCATACAACAGGGCGACTTCCTCCTGCTCTGCAAGCGTTTTGACATCGATAGAATCAAGCGTAATAATGCGTGACTGCTGATCAGAGGTGATAACCACCGGCTCAAAAAGTGCGATAGGAATACGCTGCCCATAGGAAAAAAAGACACATAAAATGACGAATATCAGTCGTTGAGCAATTGCCATAATTTATCTTTCAATGCGGTTATACCCTGTTGTGAAACAGAGGAAAATATGACAAAAGGAATGTGATCAAAAGCAGTCTTACATTCATCTTCAATAGCTGTATACAACTCTTCATCTAAAATATCAGATTTTGAGATACCAATCATAAAATTCTTATCTAACAACTCAGGATTATAGCGTGTCAATTCACTGTTCAAAATACTAAATTGTTTTTTAATATCATCCGCATCCGCTGGAATAATATAAAGCAAAACACTATTGCGTTCAATATGTCGTAAGAAGTAATGCCCCAGTCCTTTCCCTTCTGCCGCTCCTTCAATAATACCAGGGATATCCGCCATTACAAAAGAGGTGTAATCGCGATTTTCTACGATTCCCAAGTTAGGCTTTAGCGTTGTAAAGGGATAATCAGCAATTTTTGGTTTTGCAGAAGTCAAGATGGCCAGCAATGTAGATTTTCCGGCATTAGGGAAGCCCACCAGACCTACATCTGCAAGCACCTTCAATTCTAGTGTAATGTCTCGATCAACACCTTCTTTTCCCGGCTGAGCATAACGGGGTGCTTGATTAGTGGGGCTTTTAAAGTGCCAGTTGCCACGCCCACCCATACCGCCAGGCACAACGATCACATCTGATTCAGATGTAATTTCAGCAATTTGCTCACCCGTTTCGTTGTCTTTGATAATGGTTCCCAAGGGAACAGGAATAATCATATCTTCCCCATCTGCACCTGTACTCCTACTCTTACTTCCGTGTCCGCCATGCGCTGCTTTAAAATGACGTTTATACTTAAAATTAACAAGTGTCCACAGATTCTTATCGCCACGAACAATTACATGTCCACCACGTCCACCATCGCCGCCATCTGGACCGCCTTTTGTTATGTATTTTTCCCTGTGAAAGTGCGTAGAGCCCTTGCCTCCGTTGCCAGAAGTAACATGTATTTTAACATAATCTACAAAATTACCTTCTGTCATTACAGTTGATCAACAATACTTGTTAGGTGGTCTGCTATCGCTTCTATGGATCTTGATCCATCTATGGCGTGAAACTTTTCTTGAGCTGTATAATAGGCTATTAGTGGAGCTGTTTTTGCATTGTATTCAGCAAAGCGATTTCGAATCTTTTCCTCATCTTGGTCATCTGCACGACCACTGTCTTTTCCACGAGACAATAAACGGCTTACCAATATATCCTCATCAACGTCTAGCGCCAAGGTAGCGGCTATTGCCATATCCTTTCTAGACAAAAAATCATCAAGGGCTTCGGCCTGTGAAATGGTTCTTGGAAAACCATCAAAAATAAAACCTGCAGCGTCGGGTTGCTTGTCTACTTCACTCTCGAGCATTTGGATGGTAACCTCATCTGGCACCAAGTCACCCTTATCCATATACTGCTTAGCCATAACACCAAGTGGCGTCTGATTTTTGATGTTATATCTAAAAACATCCCCAGTGGAGATGTGAATCAAATTAAAATGATCTCTTAAAAAAACGGCTTGGGTTCCTTTTCCTGCTCCAGGTTTACCAAACAAAATAATGTTCTTCATGGTTGTTATTTTCATTGCAAAGATATTCTATTTTAATCAGGCAGACTATCGATGTGCAACATTGTGGAATATCCTTACCTTTGTGCGGATAATGCAACAGTATATATCTTCAAATTTATCCATAGGCATCTTAGGTGGCGGACAGCTAGGCAAAATGCTTACCGATACAACGCGCAAATGGGATATCCGCACCCATATTCTTGACTCCAATGCCGGTGCGCCCGCAAAAAACAGCTGCTACCGATTTGTTCAAGGGGATTTGATGGACTATGAAACAGTGCTAAACTTTGGAAAAGAAGTTGAAGTACTTACCATTGAAATTGAACATGTTAATATTGATGCCCTTTATGAGTTAGAGAAAGCTGGTGTTTTGGTTTATCCAAAACCAGCAACGCTCGACATCATTCAAAACAAACAAACACAAAAAGCTTTTTTTGAACAACAAAAACTGCCAACTGCCCCTTTTATTTCTTGTGAAAACAAAAAAGAGCTTTTAGCACATATTTCAAATGGCAGCGTTGACTTTCCTTTCATTTGGAAAGCCGCCCGTTTTGGTTATGACGGTTTTGGTGTGAAAAAAATTGACCGTAAAGCAGCTATTGATGCTTTGCCTGATAACCCGTGTATCATTGAGACAGTTGTTCCAATAAAACAAGAAATAGCCATCATAGCAGCCAGAAATCCTGATGGTGAAATTGCGCTTTACCCCCCAGTGGGCATGGCGTTCCATCCAAAGGCTAATCAAGTAGAGTATGTCTATTTCCCTGCCGAGATTAGCAAAGAAATTGCAAAAAAAGCACATGATATTACCCATAAGTTGGTTAGCGCTTGGGCGCATGTAGGCTTGTTGGCAGTTGAGTTTTTTATTGACCAAGAGAACAACCTTCTTATAAACGAAGTAGCGCCACGGCCGCACAACAGCGGTCACCTTACCATAGAAGGCGCCAATACTTCGCAATTTGAGCAGCACATACGCGCCATACTTAACGCCCCGCTTGGCAAAACAAGCTTTCATGAACCCACCATCATGGCCAATGTGGTTGGTCCACAAGAACTCATTGGCACATTTGTCTATGATGGAATCGATCATGTTCTAAATACCCCACAAGCTGCGCTACACATTTATGGAAAGAAAACAACCAAACCGCAACGAAAAATGGGACATATTACCCTTACAGGTGCAGATTTAAATGTTATTTTTAAAAAAATTAAAGACTTAAAAGCAAAACTTAAACTTAAAGCGAATTAACATGAAAGTAGCCGTTATCATGGGAAGCAAAAGCGACCTACCCGTAATGCAAGATGCCATTGACACCTTGGCCCTTTTTGAAATCGAAACGCATGTTGATATTGTATCTGCACACAGAACTGCCGATAAAATGATGTCGTTTGGAAAATCAGCACACGAAAACGGTATAGACGTTATCATTGCTGGAGCTGGCGGAGCAGCCCACCTCCCTGGAATGGTAGCTTCAATTAGCCCGTTACCGGTCATTGGCGTTCCCGTTAAGTCTTCCAATTCCATAGATGGATGGGATTCTGTTTTGTCAATACTACAAATGCCTGGGGGCGTGCCTGTAGCTACCGTAGCACTGAATGGGGCAAAAAATGCAGCACTATTGGCTTGTCAGATTCTAGGCGTAAAAAATCCAGCCTTACGTGAGGCAATGATTGCCTACAAAGTATCCTTAGGTGAGAAAGTCCATCAAAGCGCGAAAGACCTTAACAATAAGTAAGCGCCAAATAGCTCAAACCCAACCACAACACAGGAATTGCTTCAACATACAATGAAGTAAGGTGTTTTGGTCGATCTCTTTTAACTTTAAAAATAAGTATTCCAAGAACGACTAGTACCCCGATTTCAATCCAAGCAAGAATATTTTTAGTTGCAGTCATGAAGGCCAAAACGATAGCCATTAAAATCAAGATATACGACAGCAACTTTACCCCATTAACACCCAAAACTTGTGGGAGTGTTTTCAAACGTGGTGCATCGCTATTAAGATCGTGTATTTCGAGCGGTACAATAAGCACCAATATCCAAAGTATGGCTTTTGAGGCAATCAATACAAAATGAACCGAGGCAGCATTATACAGTGCAAAAGTAGCTAGAGTTGACCAGCACAAGGCCACAATAAATATCTTAAGAGTAGGGATATAACGCAAGCCCATTTGAGCCCTGAAAGGAAGTGTGTATAACGCTGTAATCATCCCTACAAAAACAAAAATAAACCAAACAGCAGTGGTTTGTGTGGCGAGTCCAAAAATACCAATTGCTGTAGCGCAAAAAAGCATGGTGACTTGTAGTAAATTGATTCTTTTCCTTTTTACCAAAGCAGGTACAACAAAATGAAAGTATTGATAGGCAACCCAACCAAAACCAAAAATCGCACATTGCAATGAAACAGCTACATCAACGCCTTGTTGCATCGCTAACACGTTGCAAAAAGCCCATAGCGATAAGGCAACGTGTAAGCTGGATTCAATATATTGGCGGAGATTGATATGCTTCATAAAGAACTACAAAACTACCAATTGTGTTAATAAGGTAGCCATTTATGGTTAACAACTTTAGGTCGAAATGGATGGGTTTGATTTTTTTGATTTTAAGCAAAAAATTACCTTTGAAAGGCTATAATATTGGTGTTTATGGATACACAAAATTTCGCGCTTCGCCACTTGGGTCCAAACGAAAAGGAGTTGGACAAGATGCTTTCGGTTATAGATGCTTCATCGCTTGAAGAACTGGTTGCACAGACCGTTCCAGAAGCCATTAGGCTTCATGCACCCATGTCGCTTCCTGAAGCGATGAGCGAACATAGCTTTTCAAAACACATTACCGCCTTAGGGAAACACAACAAGGTATTTACTTCCTTTATTGGACTAGGTTATCACGAAGCCATTTTGCCCGGTGTAATCCAAAGAAATATATTGGAAAATCCAGGTTGGTACACCGCATACACCCCCTACCAAGCTGAAATTGCTCAAGGCCGTATGGAGGCGTTGCTCAACTTCCAAACCATGATTGTAGAACTCACAGGAATGGAACTTGCTAATGCCTCTCTTTTAGATGAATCTACAGCTGCAGCAGAAGCCATGAGTCTCCTCTTTGGCCAACGTACAAGAACGCAGAAAAAGGAAGGTGCAAAGCTGTTTTTTGTAGATGAAAATACCTTGCCGCAGACCAAATCTGTGTTAAAAACAAGAGCCGTTCCCGTTGGGATTACACTTGTTTATGGCAGTTGCGAAACTTTTGTGCCTACTGAAGCATACTTTGGAGCTTTGGTACAGTACCCTGGTGCTGACGGCGCTATACCCAACCTAAAAGCTTTTATTGATCGTGCTTCGCAAGCAGAAGTAAAAACGGCAGTTGCTGCTGACCTTATGAGTTTGGTGCTTTTAGAAGCGCCAGGAACTTTAGGTGCTGATGTCGTAGTAGGAAGCAGTCAACGCTTTGGAATTCCCCTTGGCTATGGAGGACCGCACGCAGCATTCTTCGCAACCAAGACCGCCTATAAACGCAGTATACCTGGAAGAATTATTGGCGTTACCCAAGATAAGTCTGGTAACAGAGCTTTACGTATGGCCTTGCAAACACGTGAGCAACACATTAAAAGAGATAGGGCTACATCTAATATTTGTACCGCACAAGTGCTTTTGGCGGTTATGGCAGGAATGTATGCTGTCTACCACGGCCCAGAAGGATTAACATCAATTGCTACACGTATCCACCGTCATGCTTGTCAACTTAATCAAGCACTGAAACAACTGGGAATAGCGCAAAAGAACAAGGCGTTCTTTGACACGCTTCACATCGAAGCCCCAGCCCAAGAAATAGCAAGGTTGGCTGCTGCCAAAGGAATCAATCTTCGACAGATCAACAAAAATGAGCTGAGCGTTACCTTCCACGAAGCAACCGAGGACCAGCACATTCAAATTTTGATTGATATTATTGCCAAAGCAACTAAGCAACCTGCTTTTGATGTCAATTTGGTTGAAATGGATTGCCTCCCTGTTTCACACAAGCGAACCACTTCATTTTTAACCAACGACGTATTTCATAGTTACCATTCCGAAACCAGCATGATGCGTTACATCAAATCCCTTGAGCGCAAAGACTTGGCGCTAAATCATTCCATGATTGCATTGGGTTCTTGTACCATGAAGCTAAATGCTGCTACAGAAATGTTTGCCCTGAGTGATCCACATTGGAACAACATACATCCCTTTGCGCCTATCGATCAGGCAGCTGGCTACACTAGGGTATTACACGACCTTGCGGATTACCTTACAGAAATCACGGGCTTCGGGGGCACATCCTTACAACCCAATTCGGGAGCACAAGGCGAATTTGCAGGACTGATGGTCATCCGAGCATTTCATCTTGCAAACGATGACGCACATCGCAACATCTGTCTTATTCCTGCTTCCGCACATGGCACCAATCCAGCCTCTGCCGTAATGGCTGGTATGCAAGTTGTTGTCGTAGGCACTGACGAAAAAGGGAATATCGCCCTCGACGACTTAAAAGCCAAAGCCAATGAGCATGCCGATAATTTAGCAGCTTTGATGATCACCTATCCCTCAACGCATGGGGTTTTTGAATCAGCTATTAAAGAAATAACTGCCTACATTCACAGCAAAGGAGGGCAAATATATATGGATGGCGCAAATATGAATGCGCAAGTTGGTATAACCAATCCTGCTGTTATTGGCGCAGACGTTTGTCACCTGAACCTCCACAAAACCTTTGCCATACCACATGGCGGTGGTGGCCCTGGAGTAGGTCCGATATGTGTTGCCAAACACTTGGTCCCATTTTTACCAAACCACACCATAGTTCCTACAAGTGGCGAACAAGGAATCCAAGCACTTTCTGCGGCGCCTTATGGTTCAGCTCTAGCTTGTCTTATATCCTATGCCTACATACGTTTACTAGGAGCAGCAGGGCTTACGAAAGCCACAGAGGTAGCGATCTTAAATGCCAATTACATCAAAGAACGTATTGCCAAGCACTACCCTGTTTTGTACAGTGGTGACAACAACAGAGCAGCACACGAGTTTATCATTGATTGTCGTGCTTTCAAAGAAAAAGGCATAGAAGTAATGGATATTGCCAAACGTTTGATTGATTATGGCTTTCATGCACCAACAGTATCGTTCCCAGTTCCAGGCACCATGATGATTGAACCTACAGAAAGTGAAAACATGGCAGAATTAGATCGTTTTTGCGAGGCATTTATTTCAATACGCTATGAGATTGAGGCCAGCACTAAAGAACAAACGAACAACTTACTTCGCAACGCACCTCATACCTTGACTCAATTGACAGCGCACGAATGGGAAATGCCATACACGAGAGAAGAAGCAGCATATCCATTGCAATTTGTTCGTGAAAATAAGTTTTGGCCAAGTGTACAGCGTGTAGATGAAGCTTATGGCGACAGAAATCTTATGTGTACTTGCGCTCCCATAGAAATGTATGTAGACAAACCGGTCTCGCAAATTCAATAATATGGGTATGGAATGTATTTATAAGCACATCTTTTTTCTTGTAACCGCATAGATTTCTATATTTGAATATCAGAAAACGACCACTACTCTTATAAAATATGGGAATCCACATCACAGGCGTTGGAAGTTATATTCCTTCACACAAAGAACGAAATCAAGATTTTTTAGCACATACATTTTTAGACGACAGCGGCAATCCTTTTGGTGCTGAAAATGGTGACATCATTGAGAAATTTAAGGCCATAACGGGCATTGAAGAGCGCCGTTATGCTAAACCACACCAAACTGCATCGGATCTCGCTTTTCTGGCTGCTGAAAAAGCTATTGAAGACGCATCTCTTGATCCTGAAACCTTGGACTATATAATTGTAGCCCATAATTTTGGTGACATCCAACACGGCTGTATACAAACGGATATATTACCCTCCTTGGCCACAAGGGTAAAGCACAACCTTCAGATAAAGAATCCGAATTGTGTTGCTTATGACCTGATTTTTGGTTGCCCTGGATGGGTAGAAGGTGTTATTCAAGCACAAGCTTTTATCAAGTCGGGGATGGCGAAACGCTGCATGGTTATTGGCGCCGATACCTTATCACGAATTGCTGATCAAAACGACAGAGACGCCATGATTTTTGCCGACGGTGCTGGAGCCACTATCATTGAAGAAACAGAAGAAGCCGGTGGCCTTTTAAGCCACTGTTCACAAACCTACAGTACAGAAGAGGCTTTTTACTTGTTTTCTGGAAAGTCCAACGATCCAACAGCTAAGCCTGAAGACAAGTATATTAAAATGCTAGGAAGGAAAGTTTACGAATTTGCCATTAGCCACGTTCCACAAGCCATGAAAGACTGCTTTGACAAAAGCGGAGAAGACCTAGGGTCTTTAAAGAAGATCTTTCTGCATCAAGCCAATGAAAAAATGGACGAAGCCATCGTTAAAAGGTTTTACCGTCTTTTTCGTGAACCAATTCCTGCAGACGTACTACCCATAAGCATCCATAAATTAGGGAATAGTTCGGTTGCAACTGTCCCTACCCTGTTGGATTTGGTTAAGCGAAATGCCCTCAATGGTCATCAAATAAACAAAGGGGATGTTGCGCTTTTTGCCAGCGTAGGTGCTGGAATGAATATCAATGCGTTTACCTATTCGTTTTAACGACTCAATAAAGCCTCCCCTATTGGGTTGCCAGTAACACCTGTGGGGTTACTTACTTCTAACAACGCACATATTGTGGGTGCGATATCTGAAGTTTTTGTTCTTTTAAATGTTTGCCCCTTTTGGATACCGTTACCATAGAGCAACAACGGAACATGAGTATCATAAATAAAGGCTGAACCATGCGTGGTGCCATAAGTACGTTTGGCTATATACCCTGGCAATAGCATGTATATAACATCACCCGATCTTTTAGGGTTATATCCATTTTGCAAGCGTTCCACTATTGGATTATCAGCATCCATTTCCATAAGGTCTGTTGTTGTGTAAGCAGCAGCAATCCCGTCTTGTCGCTGTATAAAAGCAGCAGCAAAACGCCTTATCATATCGACATCTAATTTTGCTGAAGAAATGAGCTCATGGTTGAGGTAAACTTCATCGTTTGATACATCAAGGATAATGTCGTTTAATCCGAAAGCATCCTGCAAGGCTTTTTCAAGGGCCTTGACAAAAGGCTTTTTTCTAACATATCCTGCAGGTATTTTATTGTCTATCAAATAATTAGGAACGGAAGCAACACCATGGTCTGCCGTGAGGAAAACAGTATAGGCGCCCTTGCCCACTTGTGTGTCCAAGGCACGAAAAAGCCTTGCGAGTTCGAGATCTAAACGAATATAGGCATCCTGTAATTCCTTAGCGTTGGTACCAAAATCATGTCCTATATAATCTGTGGATGAATAGGAAACCATAAATACGTCTGGGTGATCATCCGCGCCTAAGCCCTCCCCTTTCAACGCTGCCAATGCAAAGTCCGTAACGAGGCTGTTGCCAAAAGGTGTTGCTTGTAGCGCGTCATAGCCATTATTAGTAGCGGCCAGAGCGGCTAAATCATATGGAAATGTAGGCGTTTCTTTGCCTTTAGGGCGCTTTTCGTAGGGACTGTCGTCTCGTCCTGTTTCCGCATATTGAGAGATAGGATAATAGGTATCCCAAGTAGTCAGGTAGTCGTCAATTTTTCTAGAAGTGTTAAAATCTGTTGCCCATGCAGGTAATGCTTCCATATAAAACGTGCTGCTTATGAAGTTTCCTTCATCCCCTCCTGAGAACCAATACGCACCATTGGCAGTATGGCCAATGGCCAATATGGCGCTTCTGTCTTTCAACGAAACACTGACTGCTTTGCCATTCATCTGAGTTGCCAACCTATTTTCATCAGCAAATGTGGAGACCAAAAGTGCGGTTGGTGCTTTACCTTTTGCTCGGGCTGTCCCCAAAGATTCATATGTAGAGTCATCTACGCAATAGCGTGATTTTCGGCTTTGTCTATCAAACCAATCATTGCCAATAATTCCATTAATGGCAGGCGGTGTACCTGTAGCAATACTCGCATGTCCGGGGCCTGTCTTGGTTTGACGGTAGTCGAAATGGTGATTTTTAGCCACAAAGCCTTCGTTGTAAAAACGTTTAAATCCATTTTCGCCAAAATGCGATTGGAATCGATATAGGTAGTCCATGCGCATTTGATCAACTACAACACCTACTACCAGTTTGGTCTTTTCGTTGTCGTGATTTGAGTTGCAGCCCAGCAAAAAGAGACTGACGATGATAAAGAAAGATTTGGTATTCATGATTGACATTTTAACAAATTTCAATTTTTATATTGAGACTTAGGTTATAGCAATAGAATTTTTTACATTCGTTTACGTGAAAATACTGCATCACATCGGTGAATATTTATTAATGCTTAGGTTGGTTTTTGTCAAGCCTACCAAGAGAAAAGTGATGCAAAAACTTATATTCAAAGATATACAAGATCTTATTATTGGATCCTTGGGTATCGTTGCCTTTTTATCCTTTTTTGTTGGAGGGGTTGTATCCATACAGACGGCACTTAATATTGAAAATCCACTTATTCCAAAAAATTTAGTTGGCTTTGCAACTCGACAATCGGTAATACTTGAGTTTGCACCAACTTTTATGAGCATTATCCTTGCGGGTAAAGTAGGTTCTTTTATTACATCAAGCATAGGTACCATGCGCGTAACCGAACAAATTGATGCATTAGAAGTAATGGGCATTAACTCCGTAAACTACTTGGTGTTTCCAAAAATAATTTCGATGCTTTTGCTTCCCATAGTGATAAATTTTTCCATGTTTCTTGGTATTCTTGGGGGTTATGCCGCTACCATTTATGGGGGATTTTCGAGTAGTGCTGATTTTATCGAGGGCATACAACTCGACTTTAGGCCATACCATGTGGTATACGCCTTTATAAAAACTTTGGTATTTGCCATGGTTTTGGCCACTATCCCATCCTATCACGGCTATTATATGAAGGGTGGCGCACTCGAAGTTGGCAAAGCAGCTACAGTAGCCTTTGTATGGACGTCAGTAGTTATTATTGTGCTCAATTATTTCATTACTCAAATGTTACTGGCTTAATGATAACCCTAAACAACATCACGAAATCGTTTGACGGCTTGCAAGTTCTTAAAGGGATTAGCATGAGTTTTGAACCTGGAAAAACCAACCTTATCATTGGTCAAAGTGGTTCAGGAAAAACAGTATTGCTTAAATGTCTGTTGGGTTTACACCAAATAGATGGTGGTAAAATGTACTTCAACAATCAAGCTTTTAGCGATATGGATGAGAAAGAAAGACGCACATTACGCAGAGAAATGGGTATGGTTTTTCAAGGAAGTGCGCTGTTTGACTCCATGTCTGTTTTGGAAAACGTCATGTTTCCAATGCAAATGCTAACCAAGAAAAGTGAGTCAGAAATTAAACGAGCTGCCGAAGAAGTTATAGCGCGTGTAAATCTTGAAAATGCGAACAACAAACTTCCAGCAGAGCTTTCTGGAGGCATGCAAAAACGCGTTGCCATTGCCCGCGCAGTTGTCATGAAGCCAAAATACCTTTTTTGTGATGAGCCCAACTCAGGGCTAGACCCCAAAACGGCCATCGTTATTGACAACCTTATCAGAGAAATTACCCAAGAAAACAACATTACTACAGTCATCAATTCTCACGACATGAATTCTGTTATGGAAATTGGAGATACCATCTTGTTTTTAAAAGATGGCGTAAAGGCTTGGGAAGGTAGTAAGGAGCTCATATTTAATACAGATAATGAGGCTGTTAACGACTTTGTGTATTCTTCAAATCTGATGAAGAAAATAAAACAAACGCAGGTCTAAATTATTCTTTTTCTCTAGTAAATACGGTTAGCTTTACATCTTCAAGCTTGTCATAATTCGCTAACTTCTGTTCCAATACACGCATCGTACTGGAGTCGATTTGCACAAGTCCTAATGGATTTAACAACAGTTGACTATCCGATTTTCTGTTGTATTGAATTGCTGCAGATGATACTAGATAATCGCCATAAGGCAATATTGACACATGAGTATCCAAATAGGCATTTGCTTGTTTTCTAAAAGCATTTTCGCCCAATGCATTGACAAAAGTAACGCCAGCGGGAATCATGACCAACAAAGCAAAAAAGCTTACCACACGAACCACAAATCGCCGTCTTTTGGAATCGGCATAATGAATCATGGGAAAGCGTAATAGCTTTACAACTACAAAAGAAGCGAAGGCTATAAAAGTAGCATTGATAAAAAAGAGATACAGTGCACCAAGTGCATAACCCACATTACCAACCGCTATGCCATAGCCAATGGTACACAAAGGAGGCATAAGTGCCGTAGCAATGGCTACACCAAAAATAACAGATGCTATGGCTCCCCTTTTTGTACGGGCAATAGCCAATGCAGCACCCCCGAAAAAGGCAATAAATACATCTCGTATATCGGGTTGGGTACGTGCTAAAAGTTCTGATGATTCTTGCTGTAGCGGAAAAAACAAGAAAAAGATCGTAGCTGTAACGGCGCTAAGCGATACCATAACGACAAAATTTTGTGTGGCCGATTTGATCATATCCAAATCATTGATAGCCAATCCAACACCCAAACCTAGTACGGGCCCCATAAGTGGCGCTATTAGCATGGCACCTATAACAACTGCAGTAGCGTCTGTATTCAAACCTATACAAGCAATAAAAATTGAGCAAATCAATACCCAAGCAGTGGCCCCCCTAAAAGGAATGTCTTGACGTACGGCCTCTAATGTTGCGGCATAGTCTGTTCCCTTGCTTATATCAAAAAGCTGGCGCAAATAAACAAGGTTAAACCTTAAAGCTTGCTTTTTTGGTGCATCTTGAGGTTTGTCAGAAAAATCAAATTTGGTCTCCATTATATCGGACTTACTTCAACAAAAGGTGGAAACAGGTACTGCTTCTTTGTTTTGACACATGTACAAACAAATCGGGTTCTGCGCTTAGCGTCTTTGCTAAAAACACGCCCATCCTGCGTGTTAAAAAGTGTGCCCTGCTCCAATTCAAAAATACATTTTTTATTATTGGGTGGGTCAAATTCCCGAAGTGCCATCGTAAGATTGGCATCAGCAGCAAAAGTTGCTTTTGCATTTTGCATGTGTTTTTTAAGGGGTATTGAGAGGGATTCTGGGAAAATTTCTCCCTCCAAAAAAGGGTCAACCGTTTTTTGAAATGCTGATTTCCATTCCTTACCGTGAGGTTTCTTTCTAAATATATAGGAGCTGAACACCATGTAGTGTGCCCACTCGTGTAAGAAAGTAAGCAAAAACCGATATGGGTTTTCCATGGCATTTATGGTAATAGATACATGACCTTTGGACTGTACCCTAAAATCGCCGTGCTTAGTCTTGCGGTTGCGAACAACATGAATTACGACCTTGTGTCCATCCACAAGTGCAGCGCATTTTGAAATGGCTGGTTCTGGTAAATATGAATAAAAGTCAGCGGGCATTAGGGTGTTGTATTCGATACAGGCAACACCTTTCCATTATAGAAAAGCTGTCCGTCTAGTGCAAATTTGGCGATATAATCTGCCATATTAGCTGCGGTCATGGGGACTTCAAGACCGGGGAAGGCTTCGGAAAGCATTTCTGTTTGTACAGCACCAAGTGCCAGCGCATTTACGGCTGGGCCCGTTTCTTTAAGTTCTTCGGCCAATAACTCGGTGAGTATGGAAACAGCTCCTTTGCTGCTGCTGTAGGCAGCCAGACCTGGGAATTTTGATGTGCCGCCAATTCCACCCATACTGCTGATGTTTACCACATGACCACCTGGTTGTAGCTTTTTAAGTAAGGCACGTGTGATGTTAGCAAGACCAAAGACGTTGACCCTAAACACCGCTTCAAAATCGGACTGTTGGGTGTCGGCAAAGGGCTTGTTCAATAGCTTGCCAGCGTTATTTATCAACGCATCAATCGTATCAGGCGCCATGTTTTGGGACCATGCCACAACGGCATCTTCATCTGTTAAATCAAGACTACTGGCTGTGACGTTAGGCAAATTAAGCTGGGTAATAGGCTTGGTGTTTCGTGAAAGTGCCCACACCTTATGCTGATTTGCTGAAAACCATTTAACTAGTGCTAAACCTATACCACGGCTAGCTCCTGTTATCACAATGTTTTTCGCAGCGTCCAAAATAACTAAACGACTAATCGAATGGGATTTTCGATAAATTCTTTAAGGGTTTGTAAAAACTGTGCTCCAGTTGCCCCGTCCACTGTTCTGTGGTCACAAGCAAGCGTAAGCTTCATCGTGTTACCCACAACAATTTCTCCTTCTCTTACTACAGGCTTTTGCACGATGGCACCTACAGAGAGAATCGCTGAATTTGGTTGGTTTATAATGGATGTAAATTCATCGATGCCAAACATACCTAGGTTGGACACGGTAAATGTACTGCCATCCATTTCTTGAGGCGTAAGTTTTTTACTTCTTGCTCTGCCAGCAAAATCTCTCACTTGTGAACCAATTTGCAGGAGGTTCATTTCGTTAGCAAATTTCAAAACAGGAACAACGAGGCCATCTTCAACAGCAACAGCTACACCAACATGTACATGATGATTAAGAACCATTTTATCATCAAACCACTGTGAATTTACCTGTGGGTGTGCTTTTAAGGCAAGTGCCACGGCTTTTACCACGATGTCATTAAATGATATTTTGGTATCTGGAATTGAGTTGTATTGTTTTCTAAAGGCAATTGCTGCATCCATATCAAACTCCACTGACAAATAGTAGTGAGGAGCGCTGAATTTAGATGCGCCAAGACGCTTTGCGATGGTTTTACGCATCTGGGAATTGGGAATTTCTTCTTGCTTTTCTTGACCGGCTGGAACAAAGACTGCTGCTTGAGCAGGTGCAGCTGTTACTGCTGCTGCAGGTGAAAATTGTTCAACATCACGTTTTACAATTCTCCCAGATTCTCCTGTCCCAGTTACAAGATTAAGGTCTATCCCTTTTTCTTTAGCAATTTTTTTGGCTAATGGCGACGCCATTATTCTTCCATTACTTGTTGTAACGGGCGTGGGTGTTGCAACAGCTGCAGCAACTGCAGGCGTTTCAACAGGAATTTCAGTTTGTACAGCTGCTGCCACAGCAGTTGGTTCTGAAGCAATTGGTTTTGGTGTAGTGGCAGGAGCAGCAAGAATGGCTGCAACGTCAGTGCCCTCAGGGCCAATAATGGCCAATAAGGTATCTACGGCAGCGGTTTCACCTACTTGAATACCAATATGTAAAAGGGTTCCCGAAAAGAACGACTCAAATTCCATGGTGGCTTTGTCGGTTTCAATTTCGGCAAGGATATCACCTTCTTCAACGGCATCACCTACTTGTTTGAGCCATGAGGCTACGGTACCTTCTTCCATAGTATCACTAAGGCGTGGCATGTTGATGATTTCAACGCCTTCGGGAATGGTTGCAGCTTCAGTTTCTGAAGGAGCTGCTGTTGCTGTTACAACTTCCTCCTCCTTTGTTTCTTCAGATGGTACATCTGCATTTAGCAGTGCTGAAACATCTTCACCTTCATCACCAACAATGGCCAGCAACACATCTACGGGAGCAGTTTCACCTGCTTGAACGCCAATGTGTAAGAGCGTGCCTTCATGAAAAGATTCAAATTCCATAGTGGCCTTGTCGGTCTCGATTTCGGCGAGAATATCACCTTCTTCAATTTTATCGCCCACCTGTTTTAGCCATGAAGCTACTGTTCCTTCTTCCATGGTATCGCTTAAACGCGGCATATTGATGATTGTAGCCATATTATAGTTTGTGAGAGATGAATGGATAATCTTCCTGTTCGTAGACTGCGTCGTACATTACATTTTTATCAGGGAATGGAGACGATTCTGCAAATGCTTCACACTCTTTTACGCGTGCTTTTACATCTGCAAGTACTTCTGCCAATTCTTCTTCAGTAGCGTAGTTTTCTGCCAGAATAATGTCTTTAACCTGCGTGATGGGGTCAATCTTACGATATTCCTCAACTTCGTCTTTAGTGCGGTAATGCTGTGCATCAGACATAGAGTGACCACGGTAACGATAGGTCTTGGCTTCCAAGAAAGTCGGGCCATCTCCACGGCGAGCGCGTTGAATAGCTTCGTCTATCCCTTCCGCCACAGCAACGGGATTCATCCCGTCGATAGGGCCGCAAGGCATTTCATAGCCTAGTCCCAGTTTCCAAATATCCGTATGGTTTGCTGTACGTTCTACAGAAGTACCCATGGCATATCCGTTGTTTTCAACGATAAAAACTACAGGAAGTTTCCAGAGCATGGCCAGATTAAGTGTTTCGTGAAGGGAGCCTTGACGCACAGCACCATCACCCATAAAGCAAAGTGTAACCGCATCGGAGCCATGGTATTTATCACCAAAGGCCATTCCTCCACCAAGAGGTATTTGTCCCCCCACAATTCCGTGTCCTCCGTGGAAACGGTGTTCTTTAGAAAAAATGTGCATCGAGCCACCCAATCCGTTTGATGTACCCGTGGCCTTACCGAAAAGTTCAGCCATCACTCTTTTGGGATCAACGCCCATACCAATGGGTTGAACGTGATTACGGTAGGCGGTAATCATACGATCTTTGGTAAGGTCCATAGCGTGTAGTGAACCCGCTAAAATAGCTTCTTGTCCATTGTATAAATGTAAAAAACCACGAACTTTTTGTTGGATATATACCGAGGCAAGTTTGTCTTCAAACTTGCGCCAAAACATCATGTTTTTGTACCAATCGAGATAGGTTTCACGTGTGACTTCTTTCATAAGGCGCTTTTGTTATGCGAATTGCAAAGATAAGGCAACTTACTTTGGCAAAAAAACGAAAACTAAGGCTTAATACCGCTCTGCTCCAAAATTGAACGTCAGCGAGAACCTCAAGGTGTTTTCAAGTGGGTTTATTACCCTGCCAGCAGAAATAAGATAGGATAAATCAACATCAATTACATTGTATTTAAATCCAGCACCTAGAGTAAAGAATTTTCGAGCGCCTTTAAGTTCGTTCTCATTAAAATATCCTGCACGCAAGGCAAAGGAGTCATCATACATAAACTCAGCACCAAGCGACCACGTAAATTCTTTTAATTCCTCGCTAAAACCATCAGGAGCATCGCCAAACGATTTAAAAATACCGGAAAGAACGCCAACATCATTGGGTTGACTATAACTTCCATCATCACCAAGTACACTTGGAGAGGGCACCAAAAGTTTGTTAATTTCCAAGCTTAGTGCAAGTTTATTATAAGAATCAAAAATAAAATCAAATCCACCACCTACTTTTAAGTTAGTGGGTAAAAAGTCCGACTGACCCTCGTCTTCATATTTGAGTTTGGGGCCTATGTTTGAAACATTGAAACCTGCACGCCACATTCCAGAAAAGTTGGAGTAAGGCACTTCATAAGACTGGTAAAAACCAGAAATACCTACGAAAACTATGTTGGCTGGTGTACTATCAGTATTTGCTTCCTTTATTTTTAGGTCCGAGGTCAAAAAAGATCCTTGTATGGCCATAGAGAATTTATCACTTAATTTTAATGCATAAGATGCATCAAAAACAAATTCATTAGGTTTTTCAATTTTAGGGTTCTCAAAGTCCTCAGGCCTTTCCCCAATTTGAATCTCACCCAGGCTAAAATAGCGCAAGCCCACGGCCCAAGCAGAACGTTCATCAATTGCCCTAAAATATGTCACATCAGCTAAAAAAATATCGTTAACTAATTTACTCAAGTAAGGAGTATAACTAATGGCAGCTCCGGTGTCATTTTTAACAAACGCATATTTTGCTGGATTCCAATGGTTTGAAAAAGCATCAGAAGAAGTTGCTACTCCTTGATCCCCTAAGCTAGCAGAGCGCGCATCAGGCGCAATGGACAAAAAGGGCACGGCTGTAGTAACCACTCGAATATCTTGTTGTGCAAAAGTGAGTTGGGTTACTAATAAAAGCAGTATGAGATGTATTGGTTTTTTCATAATTATTTTACAATAAGTTTTCCTGAATATAAGTCACTTGAATTTGATAACGTAGAAATAAGTTCAATCGTGTATATATAAGTTCCTTTATTTACTTTTTGACCGCTGTAAGTTGTTGCATCCCACGTTAAGCTATCGATCAAGTAGCTTGAAGAGAAAACTTCTTGGCTGTTGGTCCAGATGCGTTTCCCCTCAATTGTAAATATAGAAAATTTCACGTCAAGCAGCTCCCTTGGTTTGTTATGTTGAATAAAAAATATTGTTTGATCTGTAACAGGGTTGGGAGAGTTAAATACATTTTCAATTTGAATTTTACTACTATCAACAACTGTAAAACTAATGGTTTTGCTACTAGGGTTGTTGTGGGTATCCCATGCACGTACTGTCAACGTATGTTGCCCCAATTCTATGTTATTTAGCGGATACGCAAGGGTTCCTTTGGTAAAATCGTCAAGTGCTGTAGAATAAAAAGCATTAAGCACATAAGGATCTGCTTGATTATCATCTAGCGTAGCTATAATATCATGCCCCAATCCACCAGACGAATTGACGCCATTTTCATCTTCAAAATCGACGATAAGCATTGGGCTATTAAACACATTATCGCCGTCGATAAAACTTCTATTCTCTAAATAGACATCGACTAGAGGTCCTTGTGTGTCACTGTCTGTAGTTGTATTTATTCCCCCTATGTTAAACTGATTTGAAAAACCTCCCACAGAATCAGTCTTGTCTTGATTAAAAGCAATAAAACTGATTCTTGCAGCATCTACATCTAAATTAATATCCTTAGGAATGACAAAAGTGGATGAAAATTGGCCATTAGCAACCGTGGCAAGTCCCTCAAAAACCTGCGCGCCAAGCACTGTAAAGTCCATCGTTTTAGCTTGGTCATTACCAAGTGTTGAACGCTGTACTTCCTTGTCGAAAATTTGGATACTTACTGTTCCGTTAAAATCTTGCTTAAGCTGCCCAGAGGCACCCAATATTTCGCCATCTAAGGTAATCTTATCAAGTGCTTTAAATTGACGACCTGCAACAGGGACATCGGCTACAGGGACTCCATTTAGGTGAGATATGGCAATTTCTCGTTTGGGGATATGAAGTTTAAGCGCAGGGTCACCTATGTAAAAAAGTACACGTTTTTGGCTTGCATCTGTAAATTCATTTTTAGCAAGCCGCAAGGCCTCAGCAATACTGGTATAATCCTCACTGCCATAAGAAAACAGGTACTTGGATAAAATTTTATTGTAGTCGACTCCCTTATTAATATAAATTTGTCGCGTTGTTGAAATCATTCCAATGGCACCACCTGTGGGATTTTGGTATAACATTTCACCAGCCGTTGGTCTGGTATGATTGTCAAATCGAGAAAACTCACAAGTAACGGTGATAAAAAGAGGATATTTCCCTGGGTGAAATAAGGTTGAGGCCATGTCTTTATCCACTATAAATTCTTGGGCCAAGCCATCTTCACCTCCATGTCCAAAATAATTGACTACCAAAGTACCTTGAGACAGTCTATTCGCTAGAGCAGTCTCCACTTCTGGGTATCGATCTCCCCCGGCAGATGCAATTTGTTTATAGGCATCTGAGTGAATCTTAGTAATATTCATCATCGGTTTCTGACGCACAATTTCATCACCAAGAGCGTTAAGGGTTACTTGTAATGAAAAATCGTCTTTACTCTGAAATTTGTCTGCATCATCAGAAAGTATTGTAAAACTGTTATTCCAACTATCTCTATTTTTGGGATTTTCATAATCCATAACCTTATTCACCAACACACGTGCTTGGGAAGCAGTGGAAAAGACCATGCGCCCAACGGCAATATCCATAAGGTCAAGTGAAGTAAGCATGCCTTCATTTTCATCTAACATGACAAAAAAATCATCAGACATAAATGAATTTGTGGGTGAAAAGCTGTTCAACGCATGAAAGGTAGGGACCACCATATCGTTAGCAGCAGTTCTTTTTTTATAATCATAACTCGTATCCCCAAACAAGCATAAGTATTTGAGTTTTTTGCCTTGTGAAAAATATAAATAGCGCACAAAGTTTCGGATGGCAGCAATATCTTGTTGGCCTGTTGAGAAGGCTTGATAAATTTCCTCAACCGTTACGACTTGAGCAGACAAGCCCGCAACATGTTTACGATGGTTTACTAATAATTCTGCTTCCTTTCGAAAAGCTTCGGATGTAATTAACAAGTAGGTAGTGGGGGGTAAAGCGCGTAGATTTTTTAAAGCCGAGGAAGGACTCAACACACGTGTACTGCGGCTAAAAGTCGGTATTTTATGCGCTGTTGATAAGTAAAATTTACTTCCTTCATCCACAATAACATCGCTTCCAAATGAAGTTGCGCCATTTGGAGGCATGTGAACTACATCTCCATTCATTTCCCATATACACGTTTCGTTTGAAGCTGAAGCGACCGCCAGTTGCTGGGCAGGGTCCTTGGATGCCAGTAAAAACATAAAGCTTCCCCCTGCGCCATCCAAGTCTCTGAGGTATTGTGCTATTAAAAAATCTAAATAGCCATTTGCAGCAAAATCTCCGTTTGAACCATACAATAATTTAGCGGTAATACTTTCAGTGGCATTTTGCTTCAAGTGAAGCATCCCTCGAAGCTGACTGAACCTAGTACTAGGCTCCGAACCAACTATAGATTTATTGATTCCGCTCATGGATTTTGTATCTGTATCACTTCCAACAGTCAGCGTAAATGTGGTTGTAGTTGACCCGTCTGAAGCTACTCGAGCCGCGACATCAATTTGAGTACCCATCGTAACATTGGGTGTTTCAAGTATAAATGTTTCTTCTTGCTCATCAGAAAAAAGCTGACCAAACCAACGCCTTCCAAATGAACCCAAATTGTAGTTATCTTCTTCAAAAAAAGCAGTATAAACAGCACTGGAGACAGCATCTATGTCAGGACTTTCTGTACCCTCTAGGACCAAAGCGCGTTTTCCAAAAGAAGTGCCGTAAGTAATATAATATTGTGCGGTATCGTGGTAAAGATTTAGGTAGGTTTCACTTTCTTCACTCCAAGTATCATTAGCATACCCCATAAAAAGAATATAGTCTTCATCGTCAAAACTCCCATCTTCTTCTCCTTTAACGATTAGTGCATTCTCATACAACGTTTCTACTTCATCCCCTAATTTCAAGGGAAGCATTTGACCACCGCGTCCAAAAATTCGGATTGTTCTAGGATCTATTTCATCCAGGGGAAGGTCTAGTTTACGTAAAAAATCCTTTGATATTTTATGAACACCTGTTTCTTCAATACTTAATTGACGCCACGAAACCATCGTTTGGTCTAAAAAAGGATGCGTACTCAAGCCTTGGGCAGAAATGGAATTCCACACAAAAATAAAGAAGATAAGAGCAATAAAACTGTTACGCATATATGTTAATAACGATGCTCGATTCGTAATCGTATGGCAAGTGCTACATACTAATTTATACTTGACTTCGTTTTGTAAGTATATAAACGCACTATTTATTCGTATATTGCACCTTTGATATGAATCGAAAATTTAAAATGAAAACGTACACAAATCTATTCATTTCCGTTTTAATAATTGCACTTATTTCTAGTTGTAGTTCAAGCAAGCGGCGTTCAAATGTTTCCCAAGGAACAGGATTGGACATTAATTCATCAAGAGGAGGCTTTCAGTATGAAACTGGCTATAAAGGTCAAGAAACTGGGCCTGGACTTGTTTTTGTTCCAGGTGGAACTTTTGTAAAAGGTAAAGTACAAGACGATGTAATGCGTGACTGGAATAACGCACCTGTTCGAGTGCAAGTACGTTCATTTTACTTAGACGAAACAGAAGTTACAAACTTAATGTACAACGAGTACTTGGATTGGCTCGAGCGCGTATACAAAGATGAGGGTGGTTCATATGCTGGTGTATACACTGCAGCTTTACCTGATACCATGGTTTGGCGAAGTCCCCTTGGCTTTAATGAAGATATGGTAAACAATTACTTGAGGCACCCATCTTTCCAAGATTATCCCGTAGTTGGGGTTACTTGGCAACAAGCCACAAATTACGCCAAATGGCGTACCGAGCGGGTTAATGAGAGCGTATTGGAACGTGAAGGATATATCGAAAAAGGGGGGTCGCTTCAAATCGACAGTATTACTCCAGGAAAAGAATTTAATACCCAAACATATTTACGTGCTCCAAAGCAATCATATGGTGGAGATATTGCTGATAAAGTTGGTAGAAATGCTCAACCCCGAAGCAGAGACGCAGATTCAACTGAGTTAAATTTTGTGAAACGTGAAAAAGGATTGTTGCTGCCCGAATATCGTTTACCGACCGAGGCTGAATGGGAATACGCTGCTTTAGGTTTAAATGAAGCTAGAGAATACAATAATTATCGTGGTAAAAAGAAATACCCATGGTCAGGCGCTTCGACCAGATCATCAAAACGAAAAAATGAAGGAGATCAGTTAGCCAACTTCAAGCAAGGTAAGGGTGATTACAGTGGTGTTGCAGGATGGTCTTCTGATAATGCTGACATTACAGCACCTGTACGCGCATATCCGCCCAATAGCTTTGGACTCTACGGCATGGGGGGCAATGTGTCAGAGTGGGTTGCAGATGTTTATCGCCCAATCATAAATAATGATGTTTCCGATATGAATTATTATAGAGGAAACCTGTATACGAAACCCGCCATTAATGATGATGGAAAGACAAAAATTGTAGAGGAGGTAATCATTGATATTATGCCTAACAACAAACTTGCAGTTAGGGCACTTCCGGGTGATGTGGTTTTTTCTGAAATTGATGAAGAAGATAGTCAATTACGAATAAACTTCAATGAAGCCTACAATACAGACTACCTTGATGGAGATGAGCAGTCAAACCCCAATGGCGGTGCCAATGAAATGTACAAATTTGCGGTAGATGAAAAAGGATATCAAATTAAAGACCAAGAAAAAGTAAAATCGCTTATTTCCGACCAGACACGTGTTGTAAAGGGAGGCTCTTGGAAAGACCGTGCCTATTGGTTAGATCCTGCACAAAGACGCTATTTACCCGAATTTATGGCTGCTGATTATATTGGCTTTCGTTGTGCCATGTCCTACTTGGGCGAAAGCAAGCTAAAGAAACGTCCGCGCGATTAAAGCCATGACTTCGCTTAAAGAAGTATATCAATTATTTTTAAAATCTTCAGGGGTTCAAACCGATAGCAGAAAAGTAACTTCCCATCAGCTTTTTTTTGCCCTAAACGGCCCTAATTTCGATGCAAATGCATTTGCTCAACAAGCCATTGAAAAAGGCGCACTAGCTGCCATAGTTGATGACAAAGCGGTGGCTGAGGCTAATCAAAATTGTTATTTGGTAGCTGATGTACTAAAAACATTACAGACACTTGCCCAACACCACAGAAACCAATTTGATATACCAATAATTGCACTCACAGGGAGTAATGGAAAAACCACGACCAAAGCACTTATGCATGCTGTTTTAAGTACTACTCATAAGGTATTGGCTACGGATGGAAACCTTAACAATCATATAGGTGTGCCGCTCACATTATTACGACTAACAACAGCCCACAGCCATGCAATTATAGAGATGGGGGCCAACCACTTAAAAGAGATTGCATTTTTGTGTGAAATAGCACAACCTACTCACGGTCTTATAACTAACGTAGGCAAGGCCCATTTAGAAGGGTTTGGATCAGAAGAAGGTGTGCTTCAGGGCAAAACAGAACTTTACGATTTTATAACAAAAAAGGACGGGGTTATTTTTATCAACCAAGATGACAATAAGCTGCTTAATTCAATAGGTGATGTGACACACACTTCCTATAAACCATCCGAATTTAGGACTACCCAAGACCAACCAACCCTGACATTAGTATATCAAAATATTGAAATACTTACCCAGCTAGTGGGCACCTACAACAAAGAAAATATTGCTGCTGCTGTCAGCATTGGGGCGTACTTTGGTGTTTCGTTAGTAAAGGCCGCCAAAGCCGTAAGTGATTACACTCCAAACAATAGCCGCTCCCAGCTGATGACACTTAACGGCAAGACGCTGACGTTTGATGCCTATAATGCAAATCCGAGTAGTATGAAAGCTGCCATTGCAGCATTTGCTAAAAGGAGTGGGAAAAAAGCCGTGATACTGGGGCATATGGCAGAGCTAGGAACGTATGAGTCGGCTGAGCACCAAGCTTTGGTTGATTTAGTCAAAAAACAGGGCTTTGAAACATCTTACTGGGTAGGAAAGCCCTATGAACACCTCGTAACAACGCATTACTTTTCCTCAGTCGATAAACTCAATTTATTTTTAAAAAATAATCCTATTGAGGCCGATCAGCTGCTCATTAAAGGATCGCGAAGTGCTACTTTAGAAAAAGTACTTGACTGCCTATAATCCTTTTGTGAAATAATCTATGGTAAGCGAGGTCATGGAGATAACACCTGTTTCTAGCGCTGAATCGTCAACGTAAAAGTCTGGGGTGTGGTGAGGCGCCACCTTATCTAAATCCTCACCCTTTGAACTACCACCAATAAAGAAATAAACACCTGGTACTTCCTTTTGAAAAAAGGAGAAATCTTCCGCGCCCGTAATGGCATCCATATCATTTACATTATCAGCACCACAAACCCGCTTCAATGTGGGCAACATCTTTTCATAAAGAGCTGGATCATTATAAGTAACGGGATAACTATTCATAAAAGTGATATCTGCTTTTACATTGTTTGCAGCTGCGATATTATGTACTATTTCGTCTAGTCTCTTAAGGACAGTTGTGCGCATACTCGTATCTAAGGTCCTGATGGTACCCAACATATACAGCTTTTCTGGAATAATATTACTCCTCACACCCCCATGAATACTGCCAATAGTGACAACAGCAGCAGCTGTGGTCAAAGGCATGCTTCGACTTACAATGGTCTGGATTGAATTAATCATTTGAGAAGCTGTGACTATCGGATCAATGCCCGTCCAAGGAGTAGAACCGTGGGTTTGCACGCCTGTTAAATCAATTCTAAACTCATCAACTGCAGCCATGATTGAGCCTGGTTTTAGCATGACTTGCCCAACTGTTGATTTTGAACTAATATGCAATCCAAAAATAGCATCAACGTCTGGATTTGTCAAAACACCTTCTTTTACCATCAGCGCAGCGCCCCCCTCCTCTCCAGGTGGTGGCCCCTCTTCAGCAGGTTGAAAAATAAATTTCACTTGACCTGGAATCTGGTCTTTTATACTGTATAAAACTTTTGCGGTCGCCAATAAAATAGCTGTATGCGTATCATGGCCACAAGCGTGCATGACAGGCACTTCTTCTCCGTTATATACACCTGTCATTTTAGAAGCCCAAGGAAGGTCTGCTCTTTCCTTTACAGGAAGTCCATCTATATCAGCCCGTAGTGCCACCACAGGGCCTGGCTTACCTTCATTTAAAACAGCAACAACACCTGTTCTGGCAATACCCGTTTGCGGGTTAAGTCCTATTTTCTTTAATTCTTGTGCAATTCTTTCCGAAGTTTTAAACTCTCTGTTGCTCAACTCGGCATGTTGATGAAACCAATGTCTTAGCTCAATCGTTTCGGCTAGATGGCTAGTTATAAGGTTCTTGATGCGTTCATCAGAAGGCTGCGCATGAACGAGAAATAATGATGAAATTAAAAGAAGAAACGTAATTCGCATAGGGTTAATATTAAATTAGAATCCCATGAAAGTAATGAAAATTTTTCTTGAACCAGCTTGATTGCGGTGTTCACACAGATAAATGCCTTGCCAAACACCCAATTGGGGTACGCCATTTTGGACAGGAAAACTAATAGATGATCCCAATAAGCTACTTTTAATATGTGAAGTCATATCATCTGGACCCTCAAGGGTATGCGTGTAGTGTGTGTCATCTTCTGAAACCATTTTATTAAAATGTGTTTCAAAATCTGCTCGAACACTGGGATCGGCATTTTCGTTTATGGTTAGGCTTGCAGAAGTGTGCTTGATAAAAACATGAACTACACCACTACTTTTGGGAATCTCACTTAAAACATGTGAGGTGATTAAATGAAATCCCCTTTGGAAAGGTGGAAGGCTAATTTCTTTTTGAAAAATCATGTTTTGTGGGTCATATTGGATTCGAACCAATGACTTCCGCCCTGTCAAGGCGACACTCTGAACCAACTGAGTTAATGACCCGGAAGGGCAAAAGTAACTAAATTCAACGTATTGCGTAAGTTTGCATCAAAAGCGTTATGATACATTACTCAAGAACCGATATCGATCAGATGAATAAAATCTTTCGATTAAATCTCATCAACAGTTGCACAGGTTTTAAATCGGCAAATTTATTAGGAACAAAATCGCTAAATGGCGTTAGCAATGTGGCTGTTTTTAGTAGTATCACCCATCTTGGAAGTAATCCCCCGTTGATTGGCTTTATTCTACGCCCCACCACCGTTCCTAGGGATACCTATCGCAACATAAAAGATACTGGTGTATTTACGGTAAACCACATCTACAGCGATATCATAGAAGATGCGCATCATACATCAGCAAAATATCCAGATGAAGTTTCGGAATTTACCAAAACAGATTTGGAAGAAGAATTCCTTGGTGACTTCCCAGCGCCTTTTGTCAAAGGCGCAAAAATCCGTTTAGGGTGCAAGTTTTTGAATGCATATGAAATTAAAGAAAACGACACCTTGCTTTTAGTAAGTGCCATTGAACACGTTTTTATTGCAGACCAAGATATACAACAACAAGATGGATGGCTAAAGCTTGAAAACGCCAATACCGTTGCCATTAACGGACTAGACGGATATGCCACAACAAGCTTATTGGATCGCTATGCATACGCAAGACCCAAGAAAGTATGAATTTTATAAACCCAAGTTTAGAGGCATATGTAGCAAAACACTCTGAAGAAGAACCCGAATTGCTGCAAAAGCTAGCACGAGAAACCAATCTAAAGGTATTGCAACCGCGTATGTTAAGTGGGGCTTACCAAGGACGTTTATTGGCGTTATTAGCTAAGTTGGTATCGCCCAAGCGCATCTTGGAAATTGGAACCTACACCGGCTATTCGGCCTTGTGCTTGGCAGAAGGCTTACAAAAAGATGGACGGATTGATACCCTAGACATAGATGAGGAGTTGACCGATATCCAACGTCGCTATTTTGACGCTTCGGGTTTTGGAAAAAACATTGTTCAGCATTTGGGAAATGCAGCAGAGATTATTCCAACCTTAAAAGGAACTTTTGACTTTGTTTTTATTGACGCTGACAAAGAGCAATATCCACGTTACTTTGATTTGATTGTTGATCGGGTGCGTTCAGGGGGATTGATTATTGCCGATAATGTACTGTGGTCTGGAAAAGTCACAGAAGATGCCGCTGATCAGGCTACAGCGTCTTTGCAAATTTTCAATAATAAAGTCGCTTTGGATAATCGTGTAGAAACTGTCGTACTCCCCGTTAGGGATGGACTTACGCTTGTGCGGAAAATTTAGCGTTTGCGTTTAACAGTGCCTGTAATTTCATTAAGTTCCTTTTTGATATCGTTTACTTCTTTTTGAAGCTCTTTAGTGTCTAAACCTTGGGCCTCGGCAGATTTTTCAATTTCTTCACGGAAATCACGACTAGCGGTTTTTACTTGCTGAATTCCCTTAGCTAGGGTGCGCGCAATATCAGGAATGCGATTGGCACCAAAGACCAAGAGCACCACCATAAAGACAAATACAATTTCAGCTCCGCTAATAAAGTAAACCATGATGTAAAGATAGCTTAAAACGAAAAAGTAAGCATAAAATGAGGTTTTAAAAAAAATTATTAACTTGTAGTGGCAAACCTTTAATCTTTAAAAAAATGAAATTAAACATTACACACCAAGAAAGATACTCAAGATCTGAATTACTGTTAAGAGGCATTTTTGGTGTCATATACATCGTACTACCACACCTTTTCTTACTATTCTTCTTTTCCCTATGGGGTTCCATATTATCGGTAGTGGCTTTTATTTCCATCATATTTACGGGGCGCTATCCCGAAAGTATGTTCGAATATCAGGTCAAGTTACTTCGTTGGAATCTTAGGCTTTCGGCCCGACTAGCTAATTTAGCCGATGATTACCCCGCTTTTGGACTAGATGGAACAGACGAACACACTTCTTTAGAAGTGCCATATCCTGAGCGTATCAGTAGAGGACTGACCATTGTCAGACTTCTTTTTGGTGTTATTTACGTCATTCTGCCTCATGCCATTTTCTTATATTTCAGAACATTGTGGGGTGTAATCTTATCCATTTATGCTTTTTTGTCTGTATTATTTACAGCAAAGTTTCCAAAAGGAGCACACGATTTTTTGGTCGGAACCATTCGCTGGCAATACCGCGTAAATCTTTATATGGGAAACATGACAGATACGTATCCGCCATTTTCCAGTAAATAACTACAAGCTTTGTCAGTTGAATCATATTACACGCTTCCTCAGCCACATGAGTTGAGTGAACGCGAAAAGGAAGATGCTATGGGCGCATATCTTATGATGTTTGCGTCCTTGGCAACGAGTCTTCCGCTGCCCATTATCAACCTTATTGCAGCTGTAGTTTACTATTATGTTAACAGAAAAAAAGGACGCTTTATCCATTTCAATTGTTTGCAGTCCTTGCTGTCGCAATTACCTACTACACTCGTCAATTGGGGGCTACTTTACTGGTCTTTACAAATTTTCTTTTCTGAAAGCTATGTGCTTAACGATAAGTTCTATGCCTATTTGGGCTTTAGTGTATTAGCCAATTTAATATACTTTGTCTATAGTATTGTAGCGGCCATAAGAGCGCGAAAAGGCATCTTTATGTATTTCATTTTCTTTGGACCATATGCCTATCAAAAGGTTTATTCAAAAAAGAATCGTTTGAAATATGAAAATGAAGATCACCACCCTGATGTGGAACAAAAAGTGAATACACCTCCTATTTAAATGAAAAAGAAAATAGTTCTCGACGGCTTAAAATCGCTTGGTATTTTTGGAGGTATTTTTTTGCTCTTTTACCTTGGATTAAACTTACTTTCAGAAGAAAAGAAAACCAAGTGGTTTTATTCTGACAAAAAAACAAGTCTGATATCATTTGAACAAGAAATTGCTTTAGGGGAATTGGTTGCAGCGCATATCATATCAGCGCAGTACAAAGAACCTTTAACTAGCAAAACCATAGACTCCATGATGTGGGCTGTTAGCAAACGCCTACAGCAGCAAATTCCAGCCACAGCCTATGATTACACTATTGTAGTATTGGATGACCCACAAGTGAATGCCTTTACCATTCCAGGAGGAAATATTTATGTATTCAAAGGGCTGATATCATTTTGCGACTCACCCGAACAGCTTGCTGCTGTATTAGCACATGAAATGGGGCATGTCGAAAAACGACACACCGTGGATCGGTTGGTAAGGGAGTTTGGGCTTTCTATTTTGTTTTCTATCATGACTGGGGGAGACAGTGTACTGCTTTCGGATGTATACCAAACGCTAATTTCTACAGGCTTTAGCAGGTCACAGGAAAAGGAGGCTGATCAATTTGCATTGGAACTCCTAGAAGATGCCAACATATCGCCCAAATCAATAGCTTCATTTTTTAGAAAACTCAATCGAGAAAATTTGGCTTACAATGAAAAGATTGAGTTGATTATGACGCATCCGCACAATAACGCCAGAATTAAGGCTTCTTTAGCTTACGAAGTTGATGTGGATTTTAAAGAAATTCCTCTTGATCTAAACTGGGAAAAAATTAAGCGAGCACTTTAAGCGACTCCTTATTCCTAAAAACAAATGTTAAAAAAAGCCAGCTTATAAGCTGGCTTTTTTGTTTAGTCTTGTTGTTTTTTGAACTTTTCGAAATCGTTTTCCTCCAGTATCTTGGGCCAAGCGTTGTTGTCCTTATTGATATCTGCCGTAGCGTTATCTGGATCAACCAATACGCCGACAATCTCTTTGTCTGTAGCAATATACTTGCTCACCTCACGATCGCTCTTGCGCCAGACTTGCGCAGGATA
>Ga0228620_1000108_pt1 | contig 52982 bp, 43 predicted proteins | sample 23DmetaG_FD_186030 | JGI IMG/M metagenome (GOLD analysis project Ga0228620, IMG submission 186030) | Seawater microbial communities from Monterey Bay, California, United States - 23D | ecosystem: Environmental > Aquatic > Marine > Coastal | place: USA: California | collected 2016-10-06 | reverse complement strand
GCAATCTCTCTTTCTCAGCTGCTTCTGTCTCTAATCGCAATCTCTCTTTCTCAGCTGCTTCTGTCTCTAATCGCAATCTCTCTTTCTCAGCTGCTTCTGGTTCTCCTTCATTGTTAACTTCATTAATTAGATCTAATATGGAATGTATCCATGATGTAGAATGAATGTTATCTTTTAATTCTTCTTTTGCTTTTGCCTGTTCTCCTTCTGGTTCTCCTTCTGGTTCTCCTTCATTGTGAACTTCATTAATTACATCTAATATGGAATATATCCATGATGTAGAATCAATGTTATCTTGTAATGTGTCCCTAATAGGTGTATAAATGTCGTATTCTCTATGGAATTTACCTTCTTCTCTATTATAATATAATCGCATATTCCTTTGCTGATAATCAATATTTTCATTTATATCTATCGTTGGGCCAAATGTACCTATAAAATCGTATCCTGCAGAACGGTATATTTTAGTGTCCGGTTTTACATATAATGGAGAGATTTCATTCGCAATATTTAATTTTGTATCACTATCAATGTCACTATCAATGTCACTATCACTATCACTATCACTATCATCCCCCTTTGCACCACCTTTTGCAACCCATTCATCCATTTTGACACGAAGCAATGGTTTACGGTTTTTATTCCAGGTTTGTGTTAACATATCTCTTAACTGGTCGATAGAGTATAGTGAGTATTTTCTACTCAAGCTATTATTGTTAAACCTCGGTGATAGACTATTTGATTTACTGTGTTCATTTATTACATTAAATATGGAATTTATCGCTTTTTCGGAATTTGTATCCATGACACTATTTGATTTACTGTGTTCATTTATTACATTAAATATGGAATTTATCGCTTTTTCGGAATTTGTATCCATCACATTATTTGATTTACTGTGTTCATTTATTACATTAAATATGGAATTTATCGCTTTTTCGGAATTTGTATCCATTACACTATTTGATTTACTGTGTTCATTTATTACATCAAATATGGAATCTATAACTTCCATTGACCGTTTACTACCTACTTACTATATAGATAGAAACTAAATTACTATATCTATCATTATGACAACCAAAAATATAGATTTTCCTTAAATGTGGGATATATATTTTACTTACCTATTTGCTACATTAGATAAGTAAAACTAAAATTATATTTAATTAGCGTTTTTTCTTGTCTTATTCTTATTCTTATTCTTATTTGTTCTACGTTTGGGTGTGACTTTGTGTTTAATATTATTATTTACCAATCCGCTGCCTCTCTGTGCCTGACTGTTTTTTACGAAATCCTTTGCGTATTCATGTATTGCTTTAATTTCTTTTCTTTGTTCTGAAGTTAATCCGGTTCCTAATGGCAATTCATACTTTGTTATTTGTTCTAATGGCTTACTAAATTTGTTATTCGTAGGACATTCTAAAGTGATTATTGTGTTCATCATAAATGACTTTACACTCATATTAATGTAGTGTCCTTTTTGCCAATTTTTCAGAGCTTTTTCTATTTTTTTTTTTAAAATATCATCAAGTAATTTTTCTTCTTCTTCTGATCCAGCATCTGATCCAGCATCTGATCCATCATCTGATCCATCATCTGATCCAACATGTGATATATCTGAAACATTATCTGGAACACCATTTGGGTTAACATATTGTACAAGTGCTTGTGAGTTTACATTGTCATTCACCATTTTTATTACTATATATAACGAATATAAAATAATTACTAAATGCCGTATTTGGTAACCCGAATTGGATTGGATTGGATTATATCTTATCCAATATATTCACCTAAAGGAAGAAATATATCTGTCGTATTGAAAATTGCTGTAATGGTCGTTTATTTGACTTCGTAATATGTAAATAATAGTCACATATCGACAAAATTGAAATTGTCTAACATATTACTTTTATATCCAACACCAACACTAATGACAAAATCTTTAATTTTCGATACAGAAACAACCGGGTTATTCGCAACTTATGGCAATAACAGTGCTAACCAAAATATCTATTCGTATAGCAAATTAATCAAAGAACCTCACCTAATGCAATTATGTTTTATGTTAGTAGACGATGCAAGTGGAAACGTAGAAAAAACATACAATGAATATATACACTTACCAGATGATGCAACTGTTACACAAGGAGCATATAATGTACATAAAATCTCAAAAGAAGATACGCAAACAAAGGGTGTGCCTTTGTTAGACGCATGTATGGCTTTTATTGAGGCATATAATGAGGCGACAAAAATTGTGGGACATAATGTACCGTTTGATATAAGAATTATTAATGCATCTATTTGTCGATTAATAAGATTCTACGAAGTATCATATAATGCATATTTAAAGGAATGTAGTTCATTTGAAATGTTAGTTAATTACATGCAACAAATGGGAATTCCAGTATGTATACAAGGCACAACTATTGTTGTAGAAAAGGAACATACCCTAAAAACAGGCGATAGCTTTGATACAAACATAGATTTATGCACTCCAATGAACCCTCCAACGTGTCCAAATGTAATAACCAACTTTGTAACCAATAAACCTATATATGATACAATGAAAGAAGGAAAAAAATTATGTATGCTAATGACCTCAGTCCCTGGGCGCAAACCAATGCTAAAGAACCCTAAATTAAGTGAACTTTATAATAAGTTATATCCGCACGAACCAATGGATATTTCCAAACTCCATAATGCATTGTATGATGTAGAAATTACATATAAGTGTTATATGAAGATGATGACATTGCTGTCAATTGAATAAATAGATAAAAATACAATATAACATGTATAAATTGTATTTTTTATGTCGTTGGTTGTGTAACAAAAATATTTACTTTGTTTGATTTTTTACTTTTGCACTTGGTATTTTTCAATGACTCTTTTTAGTTTTGTTTTTAGTTTTGTTTTTGTTAAGTTTGTTTGAAGCATTCTTTTTGTTTTTGTTAAGTTTGTTTGAAGCATTCTTTTTGTTTTTGTTATTGTTTTTGTTAACTTTGTTTGAAGCATTCTTTTTGTTTTTGTTTTTGTTTTTGTTAACTTTGTTTGAACCACTTTGTCTTAATTTGTCTACTACTTTATTTTTAAGTAACTCTTTTAAACCTTGTATGTTCAATACGTTTTCAAAGTTACCTATATTATCTTGTGGGTCGTTTGCTAAGTTCTCCAAAATTATGGACTTAAGATTAGCAGCGTCATTATACATTTCATGAGATTGGGAAATACTATTAATAACACTATTAATTGACGAATTAATTTGTTCAATTGTACCTTGTTCATTCCTTTCTAAGGCTTCTAATTGGGTTAGCAATGCACTAATATTACTTCCTATATGTGCATTTACTATCTTTCCATAATGCAAGCTATATATAGAAAACAAGTAACCAAAAATGCTGGTAATTAAAAAACCGAACGTGGACTTAACATACGGGAGTAAAAATACTAAGCATTCACGCAAAGTGTGAAGTACAATAGATGGGTCTTGTTTTAAGACAATCTCACCAATAATGTAATAATTAATGAATGAGGACAAGCGTTTACCAATTAATTCTTTTAACATCATTTCCAAACAACCTTCGTTGTTTGAAAGAATATTCAATATTTTTACGCAATTATCTAAAATTCTTTTAATAACCTCTATACCTAATGTAGGTAAATCTTTTATAGCAATTCCTAATAATAAATAAATGTAAGAGGATGCTTTATACTTATCATCTTCTTCTTGTTCATCAGGAGGGATTTCATTATGATTTATTTCATCTGTTTGTTTACCAGGAGGCAATTCAGGTTTGACTACTTTTGTTTTGACTACTGTTGGTTTTTTACTGACTACTTTTGGTTTTCGTTTATTCGTTTTATCCGTTCCACTTTGTCCATCTATATGCATAGAATCTAATAAGGCAATAATCGTATCTGGTGCATCTACCAGGTTTTGTTCAATTATGTCACCAGCTTGTTTTGTTATATCCGCTGGACAATTATCTATCCTAGTATTAATCGCAGCTCGACTTGTAAAGTCATCAATAAGAGATTCCATTTCGTAATCTGCCATTTCGGTGTGAATAGTGTCAATACATTTTTGTTGCAGTTCAGGAACTAACAACTTCTTAAATCCACGTGTAATAACATGAGTATATTTACTTAATTCGTCATCTATACATTTTTGTAGTTCATTATGGTCTACTACATCCATGTCATCATTAAAACCGCTCATTGAACTTAATAACAATTTATACATTATATGAAGAAATTAAGCTGAACACATCTCACATACTTCTTCTTCATTTACTAAAGATATATTATTTTTATGGATTGCTTTATCAGGTTCAATCGTGTATTGTTGTGCTTGGTGTCGCGCACGACGACGCAAGTAATATATACCTGTTTTCAATCCTTTTGTCCAGGAATAGAAATGCATAGACGTCAAGTTCGAATAATTTGGTTCTTCCAGCCACAAATTTAAACTCTGACTTTGGCATATAAACGCCCCTCTATCTGCAGCCATATCAATTACATGCTTCATTGGAATTTCCCATACAGTTTTGTATTTATTACGAATGTTTTCAGGAATAGTTTCTATATGTTGAATGCTTCCGTGGTTCGCAATAATGTTGTTTTTCAATTGTTCGTTCCAAATTCCTAAATTGATTAATTCTGTCATCAAATACTTATTTGCTAAAACAAACTCTCCTGCTAATGTCCTACGACTATAAATGTTGCTTGTAATTGGTTCTATACACTCATTGTATCCTAATATTTGTGAAGTAGATGCAGTAGGCATTGGGGCTACCAACAAAGAATTGCGTAATCCGTGTGTCTTAATTTCTTGTTTCATTGCGTTCCAATCGTATCGGTCTTGTCCTGGGTCAATATTCCATAAATCAAATTGTAACTCACCATTGCTTGCAGGACTACCGTGGAATGTCTCATATATCCCTTGTTCAATAGCTAACTTACAAGACATTGTGAGTGCTCCATGGTATATGGTTTCAAATATGTGTTTATTAACTTCCTTAGCTTCATCACTATGGAACGCTATACCCATTTTAAAGAATACATCAGCTAATCCTTGAACACCGATCCCTATTGGACGGTGTCTCATATTACTACGACGTGTTTTTTCAGTAGGGTAATAGTTAACGTCAATAATGCTGTTTAAGTTATTAGTTACTACTTGTGTTACATCATGTAATGATTCATAATCAATTACCATTGTTCCGTCTTCGTTCATGTCCTTTAATAAAGCGGGTAATGCAATACTTGCTAAGTTACATACAGCCGTTTCCTTATCATCAGAATATTCAGTGATTTCGCAACACAAGTTAGAAGATTTAATAGTGCCGAGATTCTTTTGGTTACACTTACGATTAACGTGGTCTTTGTAAAGAAGGTAAGGAGTGCCGGTTTCCATTTGTGCGTCTAATACTTGAAACCATAATGAACGGGCTTTCATTACTCTACGACCCTTACCTTCACGTTCATATTTTTGATATAACTCTTTGAAATCATCTCCAACTACATCAGACAACCCAGGGCATTCATCCGGACACATTAATGTCCAATCTCCATCCGATTTGATGCGTTCCATAAACAAATCCGGGGTCCATAAAGCATAAAATAAGTCTCGTGCTTTTAAGTCTTCTTCTCCATGATTTTTGCGCATTTGTAAAAAAGTTTCGATGTCGTAATGCCATGGTTCTAAATAAATGGCAAAACTTCCATTACGTTTTCCACCGCCGTTATGTATCAACCCATTATGTACCATATAATTATGTTGTTCTTTCATTTGTAGATCATATAGAATACCAGTATAGTGTGTAGTTTGGATGGATTTTATGCGTGTAAATATCATGTTCTCATATGAGAAACACTCATTACAATTTGATGGTTCGTAATCCAAATTAAGTAACTCGCACATAAATTTAGTTTTGGGAATGTGTAACCAATACGTCTTTTGTCTACTTTCAATACTGTCTCCGCGTACATTCTTAAAGTATTCCCCAGTATTATCTTGAATATGTCCACTTGTTAAAACCCCAAAACGAAGAAGTAAATACCTTAATCCTTCCATCAAAATACGAGAAGTAGTATGGTATGTGATATTATCATTGATATAACTGTCACTATGTAAAATTCCCTTTACTATATGTTTTATTTTATACAATGGTAAATTTAGCCATTTTGACGAAATACGTTTATACATAACCTCATTATATACATCTTCATGTCTAAAAGGTAAATGAAGTCGTTTTTCCCATTGTAGTATTATCTCATCTTCACCTTGTTGTACAATATATGGAATACAATTATGGTCACAGTATGTGATTAAAATGGACTTTATTTGTTTGTTGTAACTATTATTCAATGTAATATGATTATGTGTTCCGGATTTGCTTATTTTACAAGCACCTGATAGCATCGTACCATATACATAGCAGTCTTTTTCAAAAATATTCGGAACGTCTTTTGTGTAAGTAGGAATAGAGAACCCGACCAAAGAATCTTGGTCAATGTCCTTTGCGTCCACCCATTCGATGTGTGCATGATTATTTTCTAAGCGATTTTTTATTGTTTTGTATTGGGTGCCTTTTTCTTGTCCTTGTATAGCCATAATTGGGTGTTCGGGAGTGATGCGTAATGGTTCAATTGAGTGTGTGGTATTAACAAGTAATAGTTCTCCATCGTATGGATGTTCCAATACATCGTGTATGTATTCAATATTGCCGGATGCATTGACAATTTCTGTTTCACCCACAATGCAATCTTTTATTTCAATAGGGCCTTTCTTAGTATAAATAATAGTCTCGGGAACAACGCATTGATCAACGTATTTTGCTGTATGATTGAATACTCGTAACATAGGGACAATTCCATTTGAACTTCCATTTGTTCCGCGTATATGACTACCACTTGCACGAACATTGTTAATATGTAAACCAATCCCTCCAGCCCATTTAGAAATGAGGGCACAGTCTTTTAATGTGTTATATATTCCTTCAATGCTATCATCTTCCATTGCAAGCAGATAACAAGATGACAATTGAGGGTGCGGAGTGCCGGCATTAAATAATGTAGGTGTAGCATGTGTGAAATATTTGTTAGACATATAATTGTATGTTTCTTTTATCTTTTCAATTCTATTACCGTGTATACCGATACTAACACGCATCCACAAGTGTTGTGGTCTTTCTAAAATGACCTTATTTATGCGAAGTAAATATGATTTTTCTAATGTTTTCATTCCAAAGTAGTCAATTAAATAATCGCGGTTATAATCAATCATACTTTCGATGGCATCACCGTGTTCATGAATAACTTGTATGAGATTTTCGGATACAATTGGACTATGACATTCATGTTTATCTTTATTATTATATAATGTATTCATTGTTTCAACAAAACTGGATGAAGTATTTTTTTGATGATTGGATACTGTGAGACGTCCGGCTAAAATACTGTAGTCTGGATGAATGGTTGACATTGAAGCACATTGCTGTGCCGACAATTCATCAATAAGGGATGTAGTTATCCCATCGTATATCTGGTCAATAACTTTCATAACAAGTGCCGTATAATTTATTTTAATACCAACTTCTGTACCAACATTTTTAATGCGACGTAGAATTTTATCAAATGCCACTATTTCTTTATTTCCGCTTCTTTTAGTTACGTACATTTCTTCATTTAGTTCAATGTTGTTTGGGGTTACTTCCATATATAGAATGTATATACATTACAAAGAATGTATCTATATGGTTTTTCGTTTATTTTCACAAATATTAGAGATTTCGTGTCACAGTATCTTGATTGTAGATTTTGTTATTATATACGTTCGTTTAATGTTGTTTATTGACCTTTACAATGTGTGTAGTATTTATCTCTTCTACTAATTTCACGTCATTATATGTAGATGTATCAATTACTATGCTTGGGGAACGTTTTTTACTTTCACGATGGTCGTATCCATGTATTCTTTCATTTTCAATAGTGTTCCATGTTTCTTGGATATATGGTAAAGCAGAATTGAACCATTCTTGGTTGCGTTCGATGACAACACACGAATACTCATCTAAATACCAATAAATTACATTAACCAAAACATGTTTGTTTTCAAGTTGTATTTGTTTTTGGTTTACTATCCATTTTGTAATGCTTAATTCATCTTTTGCTATATCGAATGGTAAATATACGTATTGTGGTGTTTGTATTTGAAGGTCTTCATTAGTGAATTGTAATAATACTCCTTTGAACTCGGGGTTATACATATTACCGTAAAACTGATCACTGTTTTCATATTCTTTAATACGTGTCTCCATAAAATCGCATAATTTTAAATTACAGCATTCCATTTGTATTTGTGTTTGGACCCAATATTCTAATTTTGGTACACCAGTAATATCCCGGTTATAAATGTTTTTTATTTCCAACATACGTCCATATTTGTTCGAATTAGGGTCAATGTTAATACCGTCTGGTGACGCACCTAAAAATGGATATTTAATATGTTGGATACAACCAAACTCACATACGTGAGTCTTAAACAATTGCTCATAAATATTAACTGTAACTGGTTCATATTTTACTCCCCAATGTAATGCGTTATTTGTGTTTACAAATGTAGAAGATTTCGAATTTAATTGTAACGGTTTACATTTCTCATATATTAGGCTATTCTTCTGTGCTTGAGAACCAAATACTTTCCATAGATTACTTGCACTAATAAGATTATGTCTAAAAGTATACCATTCATTTGTACGTTGTTCGGGTTGTTTTATAGATTTAAGGAACTCAATCTGCATCTGTATATTGGTTGTTGTATCGCGTGTGTGTGACACAACACTGTCATCAATAGAATAACTACGTCTCGGAATACACTTTGAAGAAACAAAACAATCAAACAATTCTTGTATATTGTTCATAATTTCGTGTGTAATCAAATCAGAATTAAAATCGGAAGAATTTATGTTAATAAAATATTCTTTTATATGTGTATGTAACTCTTTATACATTCTCTCATAGAAGTCTGGTTGTTGGAGGTCCAATACATTGACGTTAATGTATTCATCCATTAGTTCATGTATCATCTCTATAATGTCTTCGTAATATTCGTCAAAAATACTCTCTATCTCAGTATCGGTATCAGTATCGGTATCAGTATCAGTATCAGTATCAGTATTGGCATCGGTGTCAGCATCAGTATAGGCATTTATTAGTAATGTAATATCATCGCTATTAAATGGTGTTTTTACATATTCTGTATCAATTAAACTATTCGAACGCGAACGTGTAATTGCCCCAATGACATTAGACATTATATTTTGGTTTTTGAAAATATGGTTCAGTTTATTTTTTATTTTAACTGTAACAGTTGGTACGTTTTCCATAACGTGTTATAATATTAGATACTAATATTATATGTTTATATTATTATTATTATTTAGAATTACAATACCGGTTTGGTTGTTGGTGTAAGGGATTTCAATGTTGACACCTTCCTATCAAGATTGCGTAAAGTATACTGGTTACTAATATTGTTAAAAATAAGCCCAGGTACATGCTTTATTAATCCGTTGTTTTTATCATATGTTACTTCTTTTGTTTTTTGTAGTTTTTGTTTATCCAATGATATTTTGAAGAATTGTTTTAACGATTTAATATCTTTGGACGATAACGATTGGTCTTTACCATATTTTTCTGCAAAGTGGTGTAATTTTTGGAGTTTGGTTGTTCTATCTAATTTATTCCAGGAGTCTTTCCTGTTTGTATTCTTTTCGTGATCCAAAAATTCTTCAATTGTTTGAGATCGTATATCTACAGAATGGCAAATGCTTGCATCATTACAATCTTCTTTATTTTGGTTGTCTTTATTTTGGTTGTCTTCTTTATTTAATGCCATTAAATAACAGTCTAATCTTTATATGATAATATATAATATTGGTTCTATATGATTTCAAAAACAACTTAATGCATTAGACGATAATCACATACCGAATAATCCAACATTTTTATCTATAATTGTGTATATAATGGACAACAAAAAAATTATTTTATTGCCTAATCACGAGAAAAATAATAAGGATAAGCCAAAACGAAAGATGTCTTTTTTGTGGGGGCAATGCGTAATACATTGTAGCATAGATGAGATATTAGATGGGTTAACTAAAGTACAAAATCCCACCCTTATACATATACCGAATGGTGTGCCATATGAATTGTATAAACAATGTTCTTATAAACGCAGTGGATATATACAACAAGACAGACGTAAGAAAATGACAACAGATAACGTGGTCTCTATATGTGATATTGCTACTAAACTAATTGAGTCTAATCTACAATGCTATTATTGTACGAATACTATAACTATATTCTATAAAGATGTTAGAGACCCAAAACAATGGACATTAGATAGACTGGATAATACATTCGGTCACACAAAAGACAATGTTGTTATATGTTGCTTATCGTGTAATATAGGTCGTAAAACAATGCACAAAGAAAGATATTTGTTTACAAAACAGTTAAATATAACAAAACAAGGTGTATAAACATACATATGGAATATTACAACTTACCTTGTATTGTCAAGGATGCAATACCTTTGATAGAACATAAGAATATATATGATAGATTAGCTAAGTTCATCGAAGAAAACAAAGTTCCTCATATTATTTTTTTCGGTCAAAATGGTGCTGGGAAAAAAACTATATTATATTCATTATTATTTAGCATATATAACAACGATGTTAAAAAGATAAGAAAGAATGTACTATATGTTAATTGTGCTCACGGAAAAGGTATAAAGTTCATACGCGAAGACATAAAATTCTTTGCAAAGACCAATGTACAAGTAAACGAAGATATTATATTTAAATCAATAGTGCTATTTAATGCAGAATATCTAACTACAGATGCTCAGTCTGCACTAAGACGTTCAATCGAACAGTTTAGTCATACTACCAGATTCTTTATAGTAACTGTAAATAAAAATAGATTACTACAACCTATTTTATCAAGATTCTGTGAGATGCATATACCTAACCCTATTATTGATAATAAAGAAGTCAATTTACATACATATCATGTAAACAACATAATGCCGAAGGTAGAACATTCACAATCTGTTTGGTTTATAAAGAGAATGTCAGAACTATTCGAATATGAAATTGACCATGATTATATATTCAATTTAGTATGTGAATTGTATGAAAAAGGGTTTAATTGCATATATCTGGTTGATTGGTTATGTAATAATAAAAGTATTTCCTTCATTGAAAAAAGTTCACTGAGAATTTATTTTAATACCATACGAAGTGAAATACGATCTGAAAAATTATTAATTTTGAGTATTCTTGATTATGTGTTTATGCGTAAAAACATAGACTTAAAAAGTATGACATCTTTATAATACATTGGATATGGACGATTTCGTAATTTCCAATTTAAATGAGTCAAGAAACGAGTGGTGTAGTAGATTAGTCGGTATTTTTACACCATTGATTACATCTGGCATACGGTCAATCTTCGACGAAGCATGGAAAATGTGTGTATCAAATGAAGAAGTTAATAAATACTTAATGACGTTTCAAAACTTATTATCACATATTCCAAAGTGGAATAATACAATTATTGAACAAGAAAGAAAGCGAATTATTGAACGAAGTGGTTGTAATTATTTAGAAGATTTAGTTACTTGTGTTCATATTATACAATTAAAAATATTAACTTGTATCCGTGTTGGGAACAAACAAAAGAAGATTGATATTACTATCCCAAAATTAGATGGTTTTATACACAAGGTTTACATTCTTGTGGCACGTAAGGTATACAGTAACGTGTATTTATTTGAAAAGAATATATCCCCTCTACAACAACAGAGACATAATCGAGAACTGGAAAACATTATTCAAGAGTGTATTATGAACACTATCCGCGAGAGTATACCCACTGAAGAAATAATACGTGCTTATATGGATGAATCTGTAGAACAAGAAGAAGAAGTATATATCGAAACAATAGAACCCCCAATTGACGGTTCCGAACCTGCCAACGAAATTCAACCACTACGTAGTGAAACAGATAAAGAAGTGATTGGTCCAGAAGAATCAGAACAACCACCGAATATTGTATCCACAATTGAAGATGTTTACCCTGATGAAAAAGTGACAAAAACAACCCTTTCGTTTAATAACATAGATTCTGTATTAGACGGAATGAATCATATTACAAAATTAGATGTACCCAAAACGGTAGAACATTTAGAAGAAATTAGTTCAGACCGTGCATTGGAAAGACAGTTAGAACATATTAATGAACAAGATGACAATGACAATGACAATGATGATTATGACCGATTGAAAATAGATACTAGCGATAATATGAAATTAACCGATTTTGATGTACTTGAAGATAAAGCAATCAAAGAGATTGATAATGATAATTTGGTATTAAACGATATTGACGAGTTACCAAATGCGTTCTAATAATAATCAATAACTTGTGTCATTATATAATAGTAGTAGTATTATGGAAAAAATATTATTTGTGGCTCTTTGTATTAGCGTTATATTCTTTATAATCAAATTAGTAGAGCGCAAATATTTACAGGATGAATCCCCTATAAAGTATGTATTACGTGACACTGTATATGTGGCATTATCCAGTTCTTTTATAGTTCTTATTCTATCTTCGTTTGAAGGAACTATCGATAAATTCATGAATACACTCACTGGAAAAGTAGAGTTAAATACAAGTGAAACGCAAGTATTTACCGGCAATCCAGACTTCTAAAATGGGACAAAATCGACTAACAATTACAATAAAAAAGAAATTGAAGAGTTCTTTTTTATACATATCACATAGATTACTATGGCTTCTACAGACTTACGTAATGACATTATTCCGATATTAGACGAATTCTCCGCACTTATGAAAAAAAAAGGTGACATAATTCGTAGTCGTTCCTACCAAAAAGCCTCGAATTCTCTTTCTGGTTCAAAACATCCCATAACTGAAGTAGAACAATTCAAATCAGTAAAACATATTGGTGATGCAATGTATAAGAAAATTGTAGAGTATTTGAACAGTGGTGAAATATCTTCATTAAGCAGATTACGTGAAACTATACAAACTATTCCGACACCACTATTTTCTAATATTTATGGTATTGGCCCAGTTAAGGAAAAACAATTACTTACAAGTAATGTCAATACGATCAGAGAATTAAGAGACCGCCAAGATGAACTACTAAACAATGTCCAAAAAATCGGGCTAAAATATTATGAAGACATCTTAGAAAAAATACCACGTACTGAAATTGATGAATATAAAAATATTTTTGATACATCATTTAAAACAGTTAAAAAAAATAATATAGATCAGTTTGAGATTGTAGGGAGTTATCGTCGCGGACTCAGTAAATCAGGCGATATTGATGTTATTATTACATCAAAAGATAAAACCATATTTCCAAGATTTATCGAAGAATTAGAAAAATTTGGGGTCATTACTGAAATACTATCGCAAGGACCTACTAAATGCTTAGTTGTGAGCCATTTACATAAAAAAGCTAAGGCCCGTCGTATAGATTTCATGTATACAACTCCACAAGAATATCCTTTTGCTACACTATATTTCACCGGCAGTAAAGTATTCAATGTAGTTATGCGTGCTCATGCATCAACTAAAGGATTTACTATGAATGAACACGGAATTACGACAAAAGACAAAATAAAATTAGACCATGTGTTTGCTAATGAAGAAAGTATATTCGATTTTCTAGGATTAAAATATAAAGACCCTACACAACGTATTGACGGGAACTCTATTGAATTTGTTATAACAAATGAAATTATACATAGTCCCCCTATTGTTTCAACACATCAACACTATTCATCCATTACAAAACCTGTCAATGTCATTACATCCAAATCTAACATTCAAAGTATCATTAAAACGTTTCGAAAAGACGGAATTGTTTTTTTACAGAATCAAAATGAAGCTCAATTAACGGAATTATTGAAAAACACAAATACATGTTATCGAAATTCAGCCCCACTTATTAGTGACAATGAGTATGACATTATCCAAGATTATGTTAAAAATACATACCCAAATAACCCTATTTTAAACGTAATTGGATGTTCTGTGAAGAAAAATAAGGTAAATTTACCTTATTTTATGGGTTCCATGGATAAAATAAAACCAGATACGAATGCATTAAATAAATGGACAAAAAAGTACACTGGTCCATATGTATTATCGTGTAAACTGGATGGTGTAAGTGGGTTATTCACAACTATAGGAAAACAATCCAAACTGTATACACGTGGGGATGGAACTATTGGACAAGACATTAGTCATTTAATACCTTATATTGGAAACTTACCTAAAATAAATGATATAGTTGTTCGTGGTGAATTTATTATTAACCGACATGTGTTTCAAGATAAATATAGTAACATTTTTGCAAACCCACGAAATATGGTTTCAGGTATTCTTAATAGTAAGACAGTTGATAAACGAATCAGTGATGTACATTTTGTCGCATATGAAATAATTGAACCTAAATTGGAACCAAGCAAACAATTTCAGTTTTTATTAGAAAATGAATTCACTACTGCTTTACATTTAATACAAACTAATATTACAAATGAGCTATTATCTTCCTATCTCATCGATTGGCGAAAAAATTACAGTTATGAAACTGATGGTGTTATAGTTACCGATGACAATATTTATCCACGAAAAGACGGTAATCCAGAACACTCATTCGCGTTCAAGATGGTGTTATCAGACCAAATTGCAGAATCAAAAGTGGTTGACGTTATTTGGAATGTAAGCAAATCCGGCTATATTAAACCAAAAGTTCGTATCGAACCTGTACAATTAGGGGGGGTTAAAATAGAATATGCAACCGGATTCAATGGACTATTTATTGAATCAAATAAAATAGGTGTCGGGGCAGTTGTTGAGATAATACGAAGCGGTGATGTTATACCATACATTAAAAATGTCATTGCACCCGCATCTCACGTTAAAATGCCATCAATACCATACATATGGAATGATACAAATGTTGATATCATGGTTGAAAATGTGGAACAAGATATGGCGGTCCTCGCAAAAAGGGTTGAAACATTCTTCACAGGGTTAAAAGTCCAAGGGTTATCCAGCGGTAACTTAAAAAAAATACATAATATTGGTTTCGTCACTATTGGTGATATTATGGCAATGAAACCTACTGATTTTAAAAAAGCAGGATTTGTTAATACTTACGACAAAATGTATAATAACATTCACAACAGTGTTGATAATGCAAGTTTAGTCGACATAATGGCTCTATCCACCAGTTTTGGTAGAGGGTTAGGTAAAAAGAAAATACAACTCATTATAGATTCATACCCAAATATCATTCATACTCGCGAAACAAATGATATAAAGATGAAAAAGATAGAAACGATTAACGGCATTGGAAAAGAAAACGCAAAATCATTTGTAAATAATATAAATAATTTCAAACAATTCGTTCAAAACAACCGCCTTAATAAGGTACTACTATCAACATACCCTATCAAAACAAATAAAACCGGCTCACGACATACAGATATAGACACGACTCACGTATTTTATGAGAAAAATGTTGTAATGACAAAAATACGAGATCAACAAGTTGCTAACAAAATAAAAGATTACGGTGGGTATATTGTAGACAATGTGAATAAAAAAGTATGGTTAGTTATTGTGAAATCCAAGAACGATAATTCTAATAAAATTAAAAAAGCAAAGGAGTTGAATATCCCTATTGTGACGCTTGACGAATTTATTAGTAAATACATGTGATGATATCACATTGTATGTTGTTGATTTTGAAACTGTATAGATGTAAAATTGAAAAATACAATTACAACAAGCCATCTAACACGTAACTAACAAATGACAAAATCAGATTATATATATAATAATAATACCCTGTCACCAAGAACCTCCTATTTCCGACCAAGAACCTCCTATTTCCGACCAAGAACCTCCTATTTCCGACCAAGAACCTCCTATTCCCGACAAAGAACATCTTATTTCCGTAAGTTATTACAATATCAACAACAGTGTTCATATTGTAGAATGATCGGGCACAACGAAACTAACTGCTTATTGCGCGATATAGAGATTGACCATATCAAGTCTTCTTGTGAAAATAGCAAGATGCGACCATTATTGCTAACTGAACTTATTCCTAAAAAGTATTGGGTTCAAAATTGTGACCCAGTAAAACTATTTCTAAATAATAATAATATACACAACTATCGGACACAACAAGAATGGAAAAAAAAAAATTATGACTAATACTCATTTGTTTGGTTATATGCAGGATATTCATCTATGTTCATTATTAATTCGGGGGTTGTCTCAAATTGTGTTTCAAATTGCGAAAAATATGGGTCATTAAGTTGCTCTTGTGGGGTATGTTTATTGACAATACGTACGATCATTTTATACAACTTAAAATCAGGATATCGTTCGTCCCCGTTTTTCTTGTAAAGAATGTTTTTGTTTTTATCATCTCTAATCCATTTATTTAATATCTCACATATGTCATGATTTTTTGGTGAATTGTCCATTAAAAAACTATACATAGAACACGCTAATCTACATAAGTCAAAACTGGGGTTAGGTCTAATTATTGGTTTGGATTCATCTATATACGGATTACAGTTGTATTGTGAATATGCATTTCCGTCTGAATCAAAACAATCACTACAATGTATTTTATCTTTAAATTTATAAATGGCCCGACCAAAGTCAATTATTTTTAATATTTTCCCATAGGTTGGAACTCTGTAGTGCTTATTGTTATATTGATAGTACAAGTATGGTTCATCAGTATGAACGTACATTATATTGTTTGTATGTAAGTCATTATGTGTGAAAGAAAAACATTTCTGATAAGTAATCAATATCATAATAATTTGAAACAAATATGCTATTCCATTCTCGGATTCCACATATCCCGTTTCTAATAGTGAATCGAGTGTATCATCACACTTTTCAATGCATATTAGTTCTACGGGATAGTCTTTAATATACCCATATATTGGAATATCGTTATCACTGTATTCACACGTATCTTCACTGTTTATAGATTCATTATCATATACTATTTCACTTTCGCTTTCGCTTTCGCTTTCGCTTTCGCTTTCGCTTTCGCTTTCACTTTCACTTTCACTTTCACTTTCACTTTCACTTTCACTTTCACTTTCACTTTCATTACAATTTGAAATATGTTCACTTTTATAGATTTCTTCAATTGCTGTATCTGGTGTATTTTCTGCGTTATTCGCAGTTCCCATTAGGCTGAATACTTCAATATCACTTAATACCAAATTAGTTGATGAATCTACACTTATTTGTGGTCTATGGCTTCGTGTTCCATCTTGCATTGTTTTATTAACATCATCGGAATTAATGTAAAATAATTTTCCGAGGTTATTATGAAAAAAATTATAATTTTGTAAGTATTCAATATCGTCTACCAGGTCTACTTTGAAATAATCCTGAATACCAAGATAAGAACCATAAAAATCTAATCCATGAACAAATCCATGTTTATGTTTCATCATACTTGTTAAATAACAAAAAAAACCATCAATATATGATGAGTTGTTTGGGTCTTTTATTTTCTTGTGTAGGTTGTTGTCATTGTTATTCAACACTTTGTGTTCATTTGGTAGATTACGTAAGATACCCTTTTCGTTGTCGTACTTTCCAATCATGTAATGTAATGGGTCTAATAGTGGGGAATATTTGATAAATACTGGAGCTTCAATACATTTTTCGATGCCATCTTCTAATCTGTAGATTTTATCTTGTGTATGTAAATTATATTTGTGGTTCAATGACCTATTATCGACATTATAAGAAACGTCTTTAATAACAGTATACAATGGATTGTATAACTGTAAACAATTAATTACATTATTTTCACTCTCACATAATTGCGTAATATAACAATCGTTTTTTATGTCCATTATTGGGATGTTAGTATTACATTCTAATTTCACATTGAATTGTGTTGTTTTTGGTTCATTCATATTGCGAACTATACTATTTATATTCCTAAATATATTTAAATTATTTTAGTTAAACACGATTGAACTATCATCTGTCGTTTGTATGGAAAAATAAAACTATAGATACATTATAAACTATTATCGGATGTCTTTAGAATTAAAGAAATTCAACATGAAAGAAATAACATTTAAACCAAATGAGAATAAAGGGCCTGTAATTGTAATGATTGGTCGTCGTGATACTGGTAAATCGTTCCTCGTTAGGGACCTATTATATTACCATCAAGACATACCTATTGGGACTGTAATTTCAGGAACAGAAGCAGGTAATGGTTTTTACTCTGAACATGTCCCACGATTGTTCATTCATGAAGAATACAATACAGTGTTGATTGAGAATATATTGCGTCGTCAAAAAACAGCTTTAAAACAAATGAATAAGGAAATGTCGGCATATAATAGGACAAAAATTGACCCTCGTGCATTTGTAATTTTAGATGACTGTTTATATGACCAATCGTGGACACGAGATAAGATGATGAGGTTGCTTTTTATGAATGGACGACATTGGAAAATCATGTTAATTATAACTATGCAATATCCATTAGGTATTCCGCCAAATTTAAGAACAAACATTGATTATGTATTCATATTAAGAGAACCTTATTTAACAAATCGCAAGCGTATATGGGAAAACTATGCCAGTATGTTTCCTACACTTGAATCGTTCTGTTCGGTAATGGACCAGACTACAGAAAATTATGAGTGTTTAGTAATTAATAACAATGCTAAATCAAATAAACTCAACGATCAAATTTTTTGGTATAAAGCTGATAATCATCCAAAATTTAGATTAGGTTCAAAAGAATTCTGGGAAATATCTAAAAATATGGGGTCGGACGATGAGGACGATGCGTATGACCCAAGTAAAAGCAAAAAAAAAAACACACCGACTATTAATGTAAAGAAAAGTAAATGGTAATATTATCAAAATAAATTTAGTTGTTGTCTCCATTGTTGTCTCCATTGTTGTCTCCATTGTTGTCTCCATTGTTGTCTCCATTGTTGTAATTTTCTGACCATATACCAACCATACTGGTACTCAATACATTTGTGAATATTGGTGCTTCATTTGTCGGTTGTATAATCGTGTATAAGTCCATTGGAAATAAACTTCTATCTTCGATTAAATTACTTGCTCTATCATATGCGTTTTCATAGTTATCTTGTATTGGATGTTGATATTCATTTGATGTTTCATTATATATTTCTCTATTTCCTCCATATTCAGTAATATCATTATCGTGAAAATTATCAAACCATTCCTGTAATTCATAGCTAACATCATTGGGTAGTTCATTATCAAATGTGCCTAACCATTCACGTAGTTCTCGTATTTCATTATTTAATTCATCGAATTCATCTAATTCCATGGGTTGGTCTGTTCCTGCTAATTCCTGTAATTCCATGGGTTGGTCTGTTCCTGCTAATTCCTGTAATTCCATGGGTTGGTCTGTTCCTGCTAATTCCTGTAATTCCATGGGTTGGTCTGTTCCGCTAATGCTATTTTGTACAACTGCTAACATATCGTCATTTGTTTCAGATGATTCCTCTAATTCCATATCGTCATCTGTTTCAGATGATTCCTCTAATTCCATATCGTCATCTGTTTCAGATGATTCCTCTAATTCCATCTCGTCATGCAAGTTCATAATAAGATTCTCATCTAGCATACGGCCACGTACACGACGATGAGAATAAGTGGGGTGGTCTGTTCTATCACTATAAGGGAACTCTTCATTGTAAACAAAATCATTGCATTCGTGACAAGAATCGTAACTCTCAAATTTATTATTGTATTTAAATGGTACTCTTTCTATGTTAACAAAGTATTCATCATCTTCTTGTTTATTTGAACGGTTTAAATCGTTTGATTTCTTTCTTTGTTTAAGGCCATAATTCGGATTATAAACCAGTACTTTTTTCATACGATATTTTAATTCTTGTAATGCGCGATGTTTAACGTATCTATCTGAGGCATGATAGAATGTATAGAATAGTTTCAAGAATGGCTTCATATCATTACATACCTCGGTAGAAATTGGGAATCTGATATCTCCATATGTAACATTATCTATAAAGTGTAACATAGTACTTACCTCATTTATTGTTTTAGTATCAAAATGCATTACCTCGTTATATTTAGCCGTTATGAATTGAGAATTTATGTTACTGTAATTTGTTTTATAAAATACCTTTAAATTGAACCCAGAATTATAATATTCAGTGATTAAAGGGTATATTTGTTGTGTACTATACAGAAGTTGAATATATATATTTATAAGCTGACATTTTGTGAATATATTATTATTATAGGGATTTTTACATGGCAAAGGTAATATAGTATCATAATCATCACAATTACATAAAGCATTTTTGAATATTTTATTTATTTCATGGATACGAAACAAATATTTACTTGTTCCTTCTAATACTATAATTATGTTTCGTGTTGTAGCATCAATAGTTTCAAACAACATGTCCGTAGTGTTTCTATACTCCCCGTTATTTACTTTATAAATATGAAAGAGCCTATTTAATGCGTGATATTTATTTTGTGCTATTTGAAAACAATTCAAGAACTCTTCTTTTAATCCTTTCGAATAAAATTCGTTTTTTAAGCATTGTTTCAATAAGTTGAATTTGTGTTGTTTACTGTTATTTACTACATTGTTCCTATTTGTCAAGTGTAAATAATAACCACTATGTTTAGTTTTTATTATTTCTTTTTTTAACAAGATATAGAAGATATTTATTTCATTTTCGCTTATCTCATCAGGTGTTATTTTGTTTCTTTTTCTATTATTTTTTCTCACTTTCTTCTTCTTGTCCAGAGAAGCTTGTTGACGTAGTTTTCTTTCTTCCAATGATATTGTTCTCATTTTTTATTATTATTTTTTCGGTGCTGTTAGTTATGTGAAAAAATACGTTTCAATTTTACTCTAAATCATCGATTTACTCTGATTTTTCTTTATTACCTTCACTATTGTTTGTTAACTCTTTAACTAATGTATCATTATGCATTTGTGTAGTCTCCGGAGTTGTTGCTTCACGGTCTTCAAAATTAACTGTTTCAATTACACCCTGTAAATTTCCTTCATCATCAATTGTCTGGGTCAGGATATTACCACTTGATTTTGCTTTTTCTATGTTTTCCATGATAGCCTTACGTTTTGTTTCACGGATACGCTCTTCAAACTCTTTCTTTGCTTGCTCTTCGTTCTTCATTTTTTCTTTATGTAGTGCATTCAATTCTTCTTCCATATGTTCAACTCTACCTGTTTTATACGCATCTGGGTCCCAAGGAATCCACGTCCCAACCGGACCAACATAAATGTCATGATTTGGGTCACGTTCACGTAATGCCTTACAGCGTTCTTCTGCTTCCTCTTGACTATTGTATACACCACGTACTTTTAGTCCACGAACAGATGTCTGAAATGAATGTTCACGATTGAATCTTTCAGTAATTTTTTCTTCTTGTTTATCAATGAAATTTTTATAGTCATCTTCAACCCCACTCTTTTTTAATTTAGAAGATTCTTCTTTAACAAATTCATTGAAATCTTCTATTAGAGCGTCTACCTTAAGATTGTATTTATATGCGATAAAATGGACAAACTCGAAATATCGTTCCATGGATTTAGAAAAATCCCAATTTTTAATAAATTGGTCAAACATATAAACTTCCCTGTTTTTTAAGATTTTTTCTGGTGATACAAATGACATACACGCAAATTTTTGACCAGCAATTGGTTGGTCCTCATCACATAAATCAATGTATTTAGGATTTGGTAAGCCGCTTTCTAAGGTTTTTGTTTCAAACGAAGACATATATATATTACTTTATAAGCCAATGTATTTAAGTATTTTTTGGTAGTTGTTATTTTATTTTCGTAATGTATAATATAGATGCTTGATTTAACTGAACTTGTAAAACGTGCTATCAAATACCTAATTGAAGGTTTGGTAGTTGCTTTAGCTGCTTTTGCTATTCCTAAAAACCAACCTAACATTGAGGAAGTAATTGTTATTGCTCTAACTGCGGCTGCTACTTTCGCAGTGTTAGATGTATTCATTCCATCAATGGGACAATCTGCAAGAGGTGGTGCCGGGTTTGGTATTGGTGCAAACTTAATAGGTGGTCTTAAATTAGCTGCTTAAATATGTGTGTTACTGAAAAATAATAATAGAGAAGTATTCTTATTATTATTGTAAATGTGAGATAGTTTATTGAACACAGTGCTCAAACCAAAGCCGCTTTCACACTTATTTCTATCTCGCAAGTCAAAACTAAACATAAATATTAACATTCCCTTCATTTTTTGTATCTTTCAACCCAACGCATTAAACTTCTTGGGGTGCATTTGAATATTTTACAAACTTCTTCTTGTGTTTTATCTTCAACTAAATAATATTGAACTGCCGTTAATTTATAATCATTACTTTTATGAGAAGGCATTTATATTATTGAATTATTTTTTCATAAAATTGATTAATAAAAAAATTGATTAATAAAAAAATTGATTTGTAATACTTAAACAAATAAGTATTACATTATTATACAAATATGAGTGAATTGAACGCAACAAAAGAAAAGCCGCAATTAGTAATTATCAATAATGGAACTGGTGCGGGGGGTGCGAATACAAATTATTATGGGAAAAAGTTTGAAGAAAAAACTAATAATCAGCAAAGATTATTAGAAATGGGATACACCAAAAATAGTTTTACAAAAAAACCCAAAAAAGCATATGACTATTATTTATCAAAAACATTTGACGATAAAACAATCGTGTTTGTATTACAAAATGGACTAAAAATGTATATGAAAAATAAATACAGTATTGATTTGTTTAGATGTCCTGATGAAGCGTATATTATTGAATATACAAGCGGTCGAAAAATAATAAAAATATTAGAAAAAAAAGAACAAAATGTAGAGGGTTCGGTAGAAACGAAATTATGGTCAGGACCTTCGCTTAAAAGAGAATATGAGTTAGTTTTGGGTGCTGAGTTTGAGGTGTTTTATGGATTTTGCGTAAGCGAGTTTTTGAAAAATAAACTTATTTCAAACGAAAAAAAATATACAATATTAAATACAATATTTAATGAAACTAATATTGTGGTTTTATTTGGCGATGATGAAAACTATTTTACAACATTCGATAGATGGGTTAATAGTTCTTTATAATAACTTCCTTTGCCTTTGCGTCTGGATTTTTAGAATTAATTGACCTTTTACATAATATTGATACTGTATTATATTTTTTATTTGTAAAGTTTTCACGTACTAAACTAACATCTGCATTACTTAACATTATTTTTTTATTTGTTTCAGTTAATTTATGTATTAATTTAAATAAATTGTTATGGTTTTCTATGTTAAACCCATTTTCAGTATACCCTACAAATGAAGTGTTTGTTTCGGGAGCATATGGAGGGTCAAGATATACAAAATCATTTGGTTCTACAATTGTTAGTGAGGTGTTAAAATCACAGCATTCAAATACTACATTTTGAATTAAATTATGTATTTCTTCTAAATGTTCTTTATTTATAATTTCTGGATTGTTATAGTGTCCGTATGGAACATTAAATCCTTTTGGACCAACTCGAAATACACCTCTAAAACACGTTTTATTTAAGAATATAAACATAGCAGAACATAGTATTCCTTTTTTATCAGTTAAACATAATTTGTTATATTCACTTCTTATCCAATAATAATAATTTTCTTTTGCGATTGTTGCTTCTTCTATACTTGCAGGTTTTCGATTTATTTCTCCATCTCCGCATTTATTAAAATCCGTAATAATAGTTTGCAGTTTATCATATAATTCATTATGATGGGTTTGAATATTTTTGTAGATATAAATTAATGGTTCATTCAAATCATATGCATATATGTTACCATGTATCTTTATAATCCCATTTTTTACATAAGATAATAGAGTTAATAAAACACTACCTCCTCCTAAAAATGCTTCACAATAATTATTTATTTCAACTGGAAAATCCGTAATAAGTTTATCTATTATTTGAGTTTTTCCGCCAACCCACTTTAAAATCGGTTTGGGGATATGTATTTTTTTTGTAGGGACATCTTTAACGAGTTTATTATCATACACAATTTCAATATTGTTAATTATATCGCTTGGTGAAGTTTTTTTAATTTCAATTAATTTTTCTTTAACAGCATTATCTATCATTTCTTTTATTTTACTTTCAACCACACACGGATTTTTTTTATTAGTATGTGTTGTATAGTGAGATTTTTGGTTAAACTCTTTCCCGCACTTTTCGCAATTGTATTTACCCATTTTTAGTTATATTTATATAACATAATATAATATTTTTAAATCAATTTTTTAATATACCCAAAAATACCTAAATATAGTTATTCCTAAATTATTTCAATAAAATTACAATTTACATTTTAGACAAAATCGGCGTTTGAAATGTAAAAAGGTGTAAGCTTTTCAATATATAATGTAGCATCCATAAGCTCTTCTTGTAAATGAATAAGCCATTGTATTTTGTCTATATCTTCTCTATCTAAAGTAGATCCATATTTTTTCCCTTCCTACTTTAGACCTTTCTAAATATTTCTCAATTACAGAAGTAACAATGGTATCGCTTTCTTGTAAGAATGTATGTTCTTCGTTATACATAGTAGAAGAGTAACTAAATATATAAATTATTTATGAAGTAATTCATAATATTGTTATTATTTTACGCATCATAATAAGGGTTATCATGAATTGTCATTCCACAATATTCGGTGGGGTTTTCTTTGTAGTCAACTGGTTTATGCAAACCCGCTTTTTTCGCGTTTTCAAGTAAGAACTTAAAGTTTTGCCAAAATTCAGATTTATGACCTACAGATTTAGTCATAATATGTGCTAGTTCATGAATAGCGACAAAACATAACGTATCTTTATCAATTAAGTTATTATTATCATTTTTCTTTTTATTCAGACAAAAAGCTACTTTTTCACCCTTATTTTCGCTGTATGCTGTATATGTACTTGTAGGTAATGTTTCACGAATTTTACGTGGATTAAACTTGTTATATAACCTTTTTACACATTCTTTATCTGGGTGGTTTTCTTTCATATATAATACTAATTTTTCACACGTAACTGTAACATCCGCTAACAGATTTATAGCATCTTCGACACGGTCTCTTTCTCGAACACAATATTTATTTCCATCAACAGTTGATACAATGCATTTCAATTGAAATGTTTCTCGATAATCGTTATACGCATAAAAACTTGCTACTAATAGTAATATTATTACAACACTTCCTAAAATATCATGTGAATATCCCATTTTTTATTTTTATTTATATTAGAATGGTATTTTTTCAATTCCAAATTTTACTCTGTGTACTTTCTACACTTTTTACATTTCAAACGTCGGGTTTTGTCTAAAATGTAAATTTTTTTTATTATTATTGAAATAATTCGTAACATATTACTGTCTGAAATTTATCTTTCACCCAATTCAAGAGGTGTTCTTGCTACATCAGGTTCAATGGTACTATTCATCCATGGACCAATATCTTTCTTAGAAATGACTGGGTCAGAACGTAATTGTAGATTTGCATTTCTAAGTGTTTGACCTACAGTATCTAAACCAATATGATAACCTGCTTGTAGTAAGTCAGGGGTCATTACACTCTCTGCGTTTGTATTATTAGGGTTTAATTCGGCGAATTTGCTGTTTTCATCAGATGGAAGTAGGTCACTTGGGGAGGCAACCACGTGTTGTTTATAACCATCTAATGTAGAAGGAGCTGGTTTTAATTCCTTATCTTGTTTTTTTGTATCAGGCTTTGGTTCAGGAGTTCCTGACTCCATTGCATCACGAACTAACTTCTTTGCATCAGTATAAAACCCAAGACCTATAATTAAAACAATGATTACGAACAGAATTAACACTCTTTCCATAGTGAAAAATTTGGATAAAGCACTTTGGATACTTTTCATAATTTCCTTATATATAAACGAAGGACATAATTATTTCACAGTTTTTCTAAAATGCCGTATTCTTCGTCACTATCTTGTGTATCACTATTATAATCATTATCATCACTATCATCTAAATTATATTTTTGTTTGATTTCTTTTACTTCTAAATATGCAGATAACGCCATATCTTTCAACATAGTTGCCCTACGTTTTGCATCACCATACATTTGATAATATATATCTCCTTTGTTTTTTACATTTACCGGGGTATCATCTTCTATTTTAGAACCAATATCATCTACTTCTTCTAATCCATAGCTATTATTAGTTTTCTCTAAACTTGTATATTGCTCATTTATACTTTTCAACTCAATACTATTTGTTGTTTGGTTTTCATTTACGTTTTCATTTGCGTTTTCATTTGCGTTTTCATTTGCGGGTTCATTTGCGGGTTCATTTGCGGGTTCATTTGCGGGTTCATTTGCTAATAACAATCTGTCATTCAATTCTAAATCTGTAGTTATTTCTTGTATATTATCTGTATCTGATTCTGATTCACAGTCTTCTACCAATACATTAGGTTCTCTAACATCGTTACTATTAATTAGTTCATTTATACAGGTATCTTTTTCCTGTACCTTTTCATCTACCTCTCTGTATTCAGGTTCATCATCTCCTAAAGTTTTGTCATCAATGTTTTCATTATCATTTTTACTATATTTGGTTGTTGGTTTGGACGACTTAAAAATGCATTCATTGAATATTTCATCTGGTTTCATAGACATCATTTGTTTAACTTCTATTTCAAGTTGAAAACTTCGTGACGAACATCGAATACCTTTAAACTCAAGGACACTTAATAATAATGTATTTTCATCAATTGAATCATATGGGACCTCGACCTCGTCTTCATTATAAATTTTCATTACTGGTTTACCCATTGTACTTGCCACCGGTACCCGTAATATATAAAATTTTCCCGACTTGAATACTCTAATTGGGGATACAAAATACGTTTCGATTTCTTGTTTTTCCATGTTTTCTTCAAACCATTCACTTCGGTTTTTGTATAAGTATTCTATACTAAATGTTTCAAGCGCCTCAATCCAAGATATAAAATCTGCATTATCGCTTGTCAGTAAAAAATCTATAAAATTTTTTTTCCCGACATTAATAATTCCTTGTTTACTCTGGCATTTAGGTATTTGTATATAAATAGGATGGTCGTGGATACTATACTTAATAAAATAATTATTATTAGAAATTAATGACGGGCTCCCTCCTTTTAGGTCATTAAACGGGAATTGATTAAAATCATTAGGTGTGCTGTATATTGTTTTATCTACCATACTTGTATAACTTTGTATAATATAATATTTGTTTTTTTATACCCTTTTGTCAGTATGTTCGTTAGATATTACAAAAAAAAAAAGCCCATCATAATAGTATCGTAAATATTGATAAAAATGGGGTTAGTTGAATTTTCTTGTTTCGATTTCTTCAAACAAGACGACGTAAAAAAAGATATACGTGACATACTTACTCCATTAGTTAGCATTATTTACAATGAATTATATGCCTATATCTGGTCCATTTGTTTCTTTCATTTATTCTTGTTTATTTTAGTCTTAGCTAACTTGATAATGCTATTACGTATTTATTCATATGTACAAAAAAATACTTGACCCCTGTTATTTTGATTGGTATTATTATTATATTAATTCGGTAAAAAATCTATATGTATTTAGTAAAATATGCCAAATATTAATATTAATAATAATAATAATAAATTAGTCAACATAAGAACACCAGACAAAATAGTAGAAAATATACAGAAATGGGTACTATTAGATACCAAATTAAAAGAAATAAATGAAAAATCAAAAAATATTCGTGATATGAAAACCCATATAGGAGAGGAAATTACAAACTATATGAAAGCGAATGAGTTAAACAATCATATTGAAATTAGTGATGGCGAATTACGTATACACGAAAAGAAAGAATATTCTTGTCTATCATTTGGGTTTATTGAAAATTGTTTAAAAAACATAATTAAGGATGAAACACAAATTGAATATATTATTCAATACCTGAAAAATGAACGCAAAATCACCCATACCACAGATATTAAACGTGTGTATACAAAAGATAGAAATTATCCAAAATAGAAACCATTTTTTATCACTTCAATTTGATGGTCTCATAAAGAACGACATTATGTAATATTTTATACTATATATGTATATAAAATACTATGACTGGATGTTTGAATAAACATATATGGAACATTAAAAATAGTATGGGAGGGTTCCCTTTAGATATAAACAAAGCATTATTTACGCCTATTGGCTTATCAACAAATCTTATTAAACCAAGTCAATATTGTAATGATAATGTCAATGACAATCCTATAATTTTCAAGGAAATTATACATCAAGAATACCAAGAAGGTATATTAGAACCTATAGAACACATGTATATCCATAAAAAAACAAACAAGGCAAAAAAATCACGGACATCAGTTTCATCTAAAAAAGGAAAGAAATCAAAAGCCTACACAAAAAAGAAAATTATGAATTAATATTTTGACCATGTAGTGTTGTTATAAGAATTTATCATAAAATCTTTTTTATTTTTTTTCCATTCTTCTACCTTTTTGTCCATTTCTTTATCTTCTTTACTCCGTTTATGAGGAGATATTCTATTCATTTTCATACGATTCGTGTCAGTCTCTGTTTGTTCTCGTTTTATTCCATAACAATTCACACCAAATTTCAAATACGGGTTCTTGAAATAACCACCATTTATTCCTGGTCTTCCGCAATCATTCTTATGTTTTGGGTCTTTTTGTAATTTCTTCCACGTTGATTTTTGTGTTGGAAATAACGCCATTTGCCCTTTCGTCCATCCATAATTACACCATTCTCCCCCATCATTATATGCTTTTTCTACTTGATCAAATGATGCGACTTCTGCATCGAATACCCTACATACGGCTTCTGCTTCTTTGTAAGTGTACTTGTTATCACCTACATTAAATACCTCTTTTTGTTCAATAACTATATCAGGCGTACCTTTGTCTTCTTCACTTACTTTGTCTTTCTTTTGTTCTTCTCCCCCAAGTGTTTTTATTATATCAGTTATTATATCCATCAATTGAACCCCTAATATATACCTAAAAAATAGTACAAATCCAGTTATTATTATAAGCCCTACCATTATACTTTCAATAATAGTAATACTTATTGGTTTATTATGTACTGACATAGGAACATTTAACAGGTATACAACCATGTATAAACCAAATAATATTAACACATTATTAACAAAACTGTAATCTTCATCTAAATATTCAATAAACCCAGTAGTTTTTTTTTTCCAAAATTCTTCAGTAAAGAACACATTACGGTTTTTCAAATAAAAAAACAACATAGTAATAATTAACAACCCAAAGATAATAAAATCCACCATTCGGGTATCTATTGATGAACCTGAATTACTCTTTCTCATAGAAATATAAGTGAACCAAAAAACCACAATAAAGATACCAAGATATATCATATTTTGTCCTGTAAACATCTTGGCTATTATTTCGTCTTCCTCATCAACATCAACATCATTAGCATTAGCATTAAAAGTAGGAGTTGATAATTCAGTTACACTATTTTCAGGTATTCTGGTATTATTATTATTATTATTATTATTATTATTATTATTATCAATATTACTATCAACCATATGTATATATAATATATATAAGTTATTTTTTTCTACGATAGAATAAACAGTATGCTAAACTACTTATAATTTCACACATTCGTGGTACTTCATTAATTGTCTCGTCGTCAATGTGATACCATTTATTGTTCCTATCCTTAATATATGTAGTATAATGTCCATTATTTAGGTCACCTACATGGTTTATAACCGCAAACAATTCATATTTGTAATTATTCATGTTTTTACATTCAATATATTCTGACATATCCAAAGTATCTATCGGAAATATAACTTCATTTGTCAATTTATTAGTGCCGTCTAAACTAAAACGGTTTAAATTTATACATAAGATTTCAGGTAAACTCCAATAGGACTTTATTAAATAAACTGATTCTTTTTTTTTTGTTATTTCATTATACCACGCATTATCACCAGTAAGTGTCTCTTTTTGTAACGATGATTTTATGCATTCATGTAAATCTGTATTTGGGATATTATCATAACTTACTATTGGTAAGTGTAACCAAGAACTCATTTCGGGGCGTAGCGAGTGGATATGATTTGTTTTTGATACTATCTTTGTTAATTGGACTCCATAGAAGATGTCAATTAGTTCCGAATAGTTTTTTTCTATTGCTTTCTTTTTCATAGACAAACAACTTAAATTAATCTTATCGATAATTGATTGTGGTTTTTTATATTCAAACCTATATGTTACCTCACGCGATATACATTTATGAATACATTCTATCATATATGTAAGAAATTCTTGTGTGTCATTCTGTTCTATACCACTAAACATTTCATACATTGGGTCATCACTTGTCGTTTTGCGTAAATAATGTATAAATTTGTCTGGTTGTATGACGCCCTCATTGGTCATCATTAATTGTCGTAATTCATCCCATTGAGTTGTAATTATTGACTCATTTATGTTCTTTTTTTTACATTCTCTCGATGATGTACTGGTTAATAAAGTATTTAGTTCAGATATCCTTAATAACACCTGTAAACAACTATTTATATAACATGTATTTCCCATGTTTGTAATCCCCATTACGTGTGAAGGAATATTTTCCATTTTATTATCCATTAATTAGTATTAGTATTATATTATAGGTTCAATTTTGTTTCACAAATACAATGACTACAATGTATCTGTGAAATGAATAGTAAAATATTCTAAACTATTTAGATATTTTCTATTCATATAATAAAGATGGAAAGAAACCAAACAAATAATACAAATAATACAAATAATACAAATAATACAAATAATACAAATAATACAAATAATACAAATAATACAAATAATATAGATGACATTATTAATATCCTTACCAACTTTACAAATGAAATAAATAATAATATTGCGGATATACAACAACCACATGTACAGACATCGGGGGGACCAAATAATATATACAGCAATAATGATGAACACCGGAATAGTAACCATGATTTAAACGAACAATCTACATTGCATAGAAATCACCATATTCGTTCGTCACGAAATATGTCACATCCATTATCATACACTTTTTCAACGAACCCGCGCGACAATGCAAATATAAATGTAAATACACCTTCTAATACATTCAATCAGACCCAACGTTATACTATATTATTGAACACAATCCAAACCATTCGTACAACAATGCAAAACTATAGCAGTAGAATGCATGATTATCAAAATCATGTATCTCAGATGTTACAAAACATACACAATATATATCAAGGCATTTATCAAGACAATACTACTAATCCTATAACACCTACTAATCCTATAACACCTACTAATCCTATAACACCTACTAATCCTATAACACCTACTAATCCTATAACACCTACTAATCCTATAACACCTACTAATAATATTAGTCATACAAGAATACCCATAAGTAACACACATCATAGAAGTATACCTAACCCTACAAATGATAATCCCAATATCAGGCAGAGAAGAATACCAAGAAGTAACCCACAACAGAGAAATATACCTAACGATTGGAATGATGTATTAACCAATCATATATATAATGTTGAACCTGACCTATTTAATATGAACGCTAATACTAATACTAATACTAATACTAATACTAATACTAATACTAATACTAATACTAATACTAATGATGATACAATATGGATGACCAATTTATTACTACAATTTATGCCTTCACAAGAAAACATTTTTACCCCCCTTACACCAGAAGAAACACAAGAGGCCACCGAAGTTATCACATATGACGAATCCAACTATAGTCTTATAAACGAAACCAGATGTCCGATTTCATTGGATGACTTCGTTGACAATGAACAATTGACACGTTTGCGAGCGTGTGGTCATGTATTTTCACAAGACCCCTTACGGCGTTGGTTTCGTAGAAGTGAACAATGTCCTGTATGTCGTGTTAACATTCGTAATAGCCTGAGGCGTAGAGACAATGATACACAATTAAGTTCGAATAACAATAGACCAGATGTAGAACCTTCACATATGCAACGTAGTGAATCATCTGATTCCATATATAGTAATGCAACTGATACGTCTTATAATAATCAAGAATTAAATTACATATTATTATTCCCTAATAATGGAATGACCCGAAACTAATATCTCCCAATCATCGTTCCAATCATCAAGTAGTCCACCTCTATTCAAATTCGATGCAAAACTATATTCATTACCATTATTAGGTAAGAGAAAAGAATATTTTTCCAATAACTCTACTTTATATAGTATTGTATTACGGTCATCTTGTAATTCACGTAATATATATTGTAACATATTGTTATTTTTTACTCCTTTCATAATTTCACTATCTAATATTTCGTTATCAAACCGCATGTCGCACCCTTCTGGTACAATACTTATATCATCCTTGATATCGTAACATCTAAGATGTTTATTATCGTCTATGGTACTAATGAAATTTGGTTTACAAAAAAAAAAGGTGTGACATCCCACCCACATGTAAAATAATAATTGAATCATTACTAATATTGTAAACAGTAATGATTTTTCTATACTCTTTGGTATAGAAAATCGCACAAAATAAATCATTTCTTTCGTTGTGGAAACATCTCATCCAATGTCTGAATTTTATTAATGCGATTATATATCAATCGTAGTGTTTTATCAAACAGCAATGTTTTTACTTTTGTATTCGTGATCTTTTCTCGTTTTTTCATAAACACTTCCAAATCGTCTCCACATTCTTTTTCTAATTGTTTAATATCATTGTCAAACGTTTTTATAGCTCCTAATTTATTTTGTAACATCCATATTTCTTTTAATGCTAACCCAAACAACTGTTGTAATGGCTTCATTAATTGGTTTGTAATGTAATGATTATAATCTATTTGTAAATTGTTTTCATTGATATAAGATGGCACTTCTATTTTTTCACCCATTAGTACACCAGGTTTATCATTTACAACAAATACAAACTTTATACGATCACCCGGTTTAGGCTTATTTCCAGGGTCCCGTAACCCTATTCTATCAGCTAATACTTTATGACCTATTTGTTGTGGGTTTTTATAATCACTACGTAATGCTTTTGTTATTGTCAATTTGTCCATTGATACTTTACCGTTCACGAGATTCAACAATGATTCTTGTAGGTAATTTATAGCAACCGAAATACTGTTTTCTTTCATTAATATTGTTAATATACCCCCATATACATCTTTCAAATAATCACAAGAATCACGTCGTTTTAGTGATAACCCCATGTATTTCATACTCCCGTTATTTGGGTCTTCTTCATATAGCATACCTACATAACGTTTCTTTGACAACAATATAAAAGGCATAAATGTTTTCTCATATTCCAAATCCATTGGCGGTTTTAAATATTCTGATGAAAGTTTGCCTGCTTCCTGTGCTAATATAATTGTTAATTCTAATGCTTTTTGTCCCACTATCTTTTCACCTTTTGGTGTTTCAAGATTGAATGTGAAGAATACTGAATCCGTGTCACCATATACGTATTCTGCTCTTGTCCTCACTTTTCCATACTTCGGTACATCTATCAACAAGTTCCCATATACTTTCTCTATAATTAACCTGGCATAGATAATCATCATTCTCCCTGTTGCAGTTGTTGATGCGGCTACATCCTGTTCGTAGAATGTTGATGTTCGTGCTCCACATTGGCCATATAGAGAGTTCGCTGTTACTTTATAACCAAGTTGTCGTTTATCTAAAATATTTTTCATAAACGGGTCAGTCTCTGTTTTAATTCTCTTTCGTGTATCTTTACGCGCTTTCAATAGTTCAGTTAATATTGACGGCATAATTGACAATTGATTATCAGGCAATTGTGCCCATCTACACTTCTTCTTTCCTACCTTTACTTTTTCCTTCGTTCCATTTGAACCAGGTTTTAATATGTATTCATATGTATCAAACTCTATATCAATGTATTCATAACCGGGTAAGTTGTCATATATAAACTCCCCCTTTTTGTTACGGACCCCTTGTGTTCTGTTTTCAATTAACTTACCTTCATTGTCATATTCCAAAGACCAAACTTTACTATCGTGTGAATAATTTTGACTTATCATAGATGATGGATATAATGAAGAATAATCTACACAAGCTACTGGATTATCCATGTAAATACTACATTTTGGTGGCAATACTATTGCTCCTTCATAACCTTCCTCTTTTGTGGGTTTTTCGATGTCTGGCATCAATGTATTTTTTTCCATACATTTCTTTGCAACAAAACTTGTTAACTTAATCCCTTGTCCACGAAATATTAAGAAATTAATTGGTACGCTACATATATTAGACATTTCGGTATAGCCTGTTATTACATCAATCTTGTTCATCAGATGATGTACTAAATTACAATCTTGAATACAATATTTAGCCACAATCGCTTTGTCTTCCTTCGTCCCATTAGCCAATCGAAATATATCCTGTGGCGACAAATCATCTTTTGCCATACCCCATTTTAATTTCTTTCCTTGGTCCAATGTATGATGTCCATTTATAACAATAATATTATATTTATTACCATCCTTTTTTACATCTTTTTCTATGTTTAATACAATGAACTTTTCGCCATTGTTATAATAATCTGTAGTAAAGTTTGTAATCTCAATATGTATATAATCACCTCGATGTAATCCCATCAAGTTATTACTATAGAGTTTTGTTATTTCTTTACCTTTGTCGTCGTATTCGTGTTCAATATGGTTTATACTATCGCTAATAAATTGACCAGCAACATCATCCAATTTATAAGACGATAAGTTGTAATCTCTTCGGAAATAAGAATACATATCTATCTGTAATCTACCTAACATGTTGTAATATCGCAAGTCATATTCACCACTCGCTATACGAAGCTTTGTATTCATAATATCGAAACCGGGATTCGTGGTAGTCTGATCACGTATAGACACATGGTCTTTAATACGAGAACATTGTAAAAACTCACTTGCACAATGGTTCTCTTGGGCACGACGAAACATAAACTCATAATCAAAACCAAATATATTGTATCCTATTATTATGTCCGGATTCTCTTTTTGTATCAAATCAGTCCAATGTAGCAACAACTCTTTTTCTGTGTCAACACAGTCAATCTCGCAATTGTCTACCTTTCCACATTCACCAAGGACAATACAATGTTGTAAATTACATTCCTTTTCACCATAGTTCATAAATGTAGAACCAATAAAGGTTACTTTGTCTCCTTCTAATGGCGGCAATTCAGATGATAACACCTCATTCAAACAATCTATATTCTCTTGTCGATTGTATTTTTCATTCAATAAGAAATCTAATAATTGTGTATCTTTATTTACCTTAACCACGGGTTTCTTATTTGTAAAGAAGTTATAATTGTTGTTGGATTCTTCTATTTGATGATTTTGTATACTTGGTTCGTCAAGTAATATTCCTCCATCTGTATCTTCTTTTACTTTTGATAATTCTGCCGCCTTTTCAAACATATTATCTGTCTTTAATAATTGTTCTACTATCGGGTTTGTACACGCCATCATTTTAATTATAGGTTTTATTGTTATTGTATTTATCATATCAATTAATTTTTCTTTTGAAGGCATTTGTTTTGGATACACTACATCAATCGGTTCTGGATACTTATTTTTTGAGAATGCTTTCAGAATACAATTTGTCAGTATTTTCATAGCTGCTTTTGTATCTATTTTCATTTTACGTTGCTGGATAAATATGTCTACAATATTAATTGCCAAACGTTTATACGTTTTACGCGGCAATGGGAAATCACCATGGCTACTACTTGCCTCTATATCAAAGCTACATATCTTATATGGGACCGGCGTTTCTTTTGTCGGTTGAGGTATTATTGATTCTAATTGTGTAATACATTCAAAATTACATGTACTTTTCTTCTCTTCATTCTTTAACATAATAACTCTTTTCTTATTCATCTTTATCCATCCTGTTGGACTTATTTTATTTACATGGAAATAACGTAATAACGGTGGAATATTAGACTCGTATAATTCTATCTCATAATTCTTATATTCTAAATTAATACGAGTACGGACCTTTTCCGTTGTTTTCTTATTTGTAGGTCTATTTTTTCCTTTATCAACATCATCTAATCCTTCTGCCTCAATGTATTTAAACCATAAGTTCTTTAGACGGTTATATGCTATTATACTTTCAAATTCAAATTTTACGAATTTAAATTCGTTACCACCCGTAAATCCATATAATTTTTTGTGTTTTACAATTTCATATGATACTTGATGATATAACCCACCCATTCTTGGTTTTAATATCATATGCACCCATTCATCAACTACTTGTTTATTCCATTTATCATGTATTTTTACATAAAAGAATGGCTTGAAATTTTCTATATTTGCACATAATGTCTCCCCCTTTTCATTAACCCCAAATATGCGAATTATGAAAGTCTTATCTTCTATCATATCATCGCTATCAAATACATTGTAATCTAATAAACGGAAAGATAATTCATCACTATCCTTTTCCTTATTTTCTATATCAATTAAGTCTACCTTATCTGGTTTTTTCACTATTCTCATTTTTTTCTTTTTTTTATTGACATTATCTAACGTCTGTTTTATGTCTGTCATACTTTATCTAATTGTGTATTTTTTAAATGATTCAATCTATTCAATTTTACATTCAATCATTTCATGTTCGGGGGGGGTTTTTTAAATTGACTTTTTTTTCGTCTTATGGATGGGTGTCTTTACCACATTTCCTTTTTCTTTTTTATTTTCTAACAAATACCCTCCTTTGTTAGATGTTTTACTTTTGGATGTTTTACTTTTGGATGTTTTACTTTTGGATGTTTTACTTTTGGATGTTTTATTGTTGGATGTTTTACTTTTGGATGTTTTATTGTTGGATGTTTTACTTTTGGATGTTTTATTGTTGGATGTTTTACTTTTGGATGTTTTACTTTTGGATGTTTTACTTTTGGATGTTTTATTTTTGGATGGTTCTTTTTTAGGTGTTGGAAATAACTCCTTTACCCAGTGAATGAAGCTTTCTCTGTTTCGTTCACCATTATAGTAAACCGGGTCTGTATCATTATTCATATATGCATATACAGTAGGGTAACCAGAAGGGCGAACACGATGTGTATTTAACATTTCTTGATAACGAGGTAGTTCATTGCTCTCAATATTTATTACTTTTGTATTTTTATTCATTTCGTCACTCGCATTAATCCATTCAGGATACATTGATTGACAGTGGTGGCACCAATCTGCATAAATCAAGACAACACAATTTCCATCGTGTGTATGATTATCATCTTCCCTGTTATCTATTGTATAACTCGGTTCATTATACAATTCTTCACTGTTAATCATTTTATATATATTAATTATATATAATATATATACACTAATTTAATGACTAAAGTACGTTTTGCATTTATACTGTTCTTAATTATTATATTTTTAATTGGTATTTTGATAATTTTGAACGCTGAACATGATATTAATCGACCCTTATATGAGCCTATTGCGAATTGTCCAAATATGCTGTTACAACGTGGAGATACATTATTAATGTACAATTCAAATCAACAATCTGACCCTATTATATTTCATAGTTTAGACGATTATATAGACTATCATAATAAGCAAAAACAACAAGGCAACGATTGCCCGATTTTATATTTACAGCAAGAATATGACATACAAAATAATAGCACATACCGTATAAGACCTAGTCCATTTGACCTTGATGGGGGTGTACCAAACCAACATATCAACAATTTATTCGTGACATTAGATAATTATGCAGATGCTAATATGGACAATAAACCTTTCAATGCTAACAATTATCCAGGATTCGACCCACAAGGGCTTTATGTTGGGGTTTATACTGAATTAGATGCTATACATCATTCCACTGAAAACGACCCTATTAGTGATAACTCAATGGACCCTAATTGGGGAGGTGTTACCCATACAAATAAATCGATCGAATCTGGAAAATATGAAGGCAACATTGTTACGCGCCCAGTTCTTTCTACACCTAAGAAGGCTTTCTATCCATCTTTACCAAGTAATTTTCAACCACCAATAGATGTGTTATAGTTGTAAAAAATTATTAATATTTTCAATACAATTCTTTCCCAATTTGCGTTTATTTCCATTTGTTTCAATCATTATGCCATGTAAAATAGTTGGGTCGGTGTTAATTTTATATACCATATCTGTGAACGATTCGAAATGTTTCAAAACGCATATTGCGGTATTACTACTAATACCGGGTATTTGAGATAGCATGATTTCCCCTATATTTTCTCTACAAATATTATCTTTTTTTACTTTCTTCACCACATGTACATAGTTTTTTGCTTCCAAATTGTTTATTATCACGGCATTGTTATGATTTGCTTCTTCCACATCATTACAACTTGGTGTTTTTTTTTCTGTTTGTTGTCTGTCTAAATAGGATGATGTCATAAAATAAGGGACAATCTTTTTATCTATGTTTGTATGCATTTTATTTGCTAAACTTAATATCCATTCTGCACTTTCCGTTAATGATATGGTGCGAAACACACTAAAACCTTTGAACATTTGTAATGAAGCTATGGCAGAATAGACTATACGCTGTTCTTTTGAGGTGGATAACTGATGAAAACCTCCTTCTAGTAGATAAAATATAGAATGTAGCGGAACTCCACTTGAATGTATTAATCTATGCGATTGTTCTTTATATCGGTTGTCTTTAATAGATGCCATTAAATCAGGGAATGTTTTGCGTTCAATTACTACATCGTGTGATTCATTGTTATTTGTAATTATTATATCTCCTAATGTTAATTGTTCTTGTACAAGAGTTATATGCGAATAATTTAATGATGAATTTAATATATTTATACATTCATTATACAGGTCTCTTTCCCTAATATCTATAATTATCTTCATTATACTAAATAGAGTTGGTACTCTATTTATTACATTTTTTACTGTATTATTAAATTACACAATACAACTTATGTTCGTAAACCAATAGGTCTTGATTGTCTAACTGTACTAACTAAAGGCATATTTAAAGTTGCCTTTCTTTGGGAAGTTTTCTTCATATGAATTGACTCCCAAGAGGTTCTTCCTACTTGTTCTGGTAAACCAGCTTTCTTATTTCCACCACCTTGATTTTGGTTAGTGATAGAAGATAAGCTGCTTGTTGTTTTTGTTCCACTTAATACCATTATATACTAAACATATATATATATATTTATGACAATTTTGGTTTTTTTATTTTTTATTTTTCATTTTTTATCTTCAATGGTGTAATGTACGGGTTGTATACTATTCAACATAATGTCAGGTAAAAATTGATTTTTATTACATTCAATATTATTATCACTAACATCTAAGTTTAATTAAACGAATGGAAAAACTATGTCAAGACGATGATGTTACTTTAAAAAAAAATGAAAATGGGAACGACGTGTATTTATTTGACCCATATAACCCCCTAAATAAATTAATTACAGATACTGAAATTAAAACTATTTTGAAAACTTATGGTGTAGATACTACGATTTATAATTATAATTTATATAAACGAGCATTTGTCCATCAATCCTACACTAAGCGACCACATATTGAAAATAGCGAAAATAGCATTATTATTCAACAACAACCTACCAATTGTTTACCATTATATACAAAATCAAATGAACGTCTTGAGTTTATTGGGGATGGGATATTAGAGTGCATAACTAAATATTATTTATATAGACGATTCCCAAAGGAGAACGAGGGATTTATGACTGAAAAAAAAATCGCACTTGTTAAAAATGAATCTATTGGTAAAATGGCTTATGAAATGGGTTTACATAAATGGTATATTATTTCTAAACATGCTGAGACAAAACAAATTAGAACTAATCTAAAAAAGTTAGGTTGTTTATTTGAATCATTCATAGGTGCCATGTTCTTAGACTTTAATAAGTTATCAATAAAAGATGATGATAATTGGTTTTCAGACCTATTTATTACAGGTCCTGGATTTCAAATGGTACAGGTATTCATTGAAAAGGTATTTGATAAACACGTTGATTGGATTGAACTCATACGTAATGATGATAATTATAAAAATATTTTACAAGTTAAAATTCAAAAAGAGTTTAAGATTACACCTGATTATTTAGAAGTAGAACATCATGATGTTGATAATGGCTACCATATGGGAGTATATCTATGTTTAGGAACCCCTATACACAAAAAATCTCATCATGATTCCATTCCACTTTCTGATTTTAATAGCTATCAAGATATACATTTACACATGTCAAAACATAATTCTATCTTTGTCTTCTTAGGTGATGGTATTCATAAAATTAAAAAAAAAGCTGAACAAATTGCCTGCGAGGATGCAATTAGAAAACTACGAAGATTCTAAATTACATTGTGAATATTTGTAAATGCCATTGGTTTGTTTAGTTACTCATATTATAGTTTCAGTGAATAATCAATAATATGAAATCTAATGTTTCTATTTATGTCACAGTCATTTCTTTCTTTATTGTATTTTTATTTTTATTTCTTTGGTATTATGAACAAGATATTCCAGTGGCTATGTCACAACAACATAAAGAACAATTGAAACAACAAGGCGTATGTCTTGTTTCTAATGTTTTTACCATGGAAGAAATACAAAAGTTGCATTCATATGTAAATACAAAATCATATAAACAACTAAAAAATGAATTGATGAATCATACCAAACTTCTAAATAATATCCGTAAATGTACATACAATAGTGATTATGTTCTACAGGATTACATGTGGGTTATTGAAAAATCTTTTGTACATACATGTCATCGAGACAACAATGGCGACATGTTCAATGATGGACAACTTTTTCCATCATACACTATGATAATATATTTAGAAAATATGAACAAATGTCTACATATTTACCCAGAAAGTCATAATACAAAGTATGGTATATTTGATCCGATGATAACCCCTATACAAACCGTTTATTGTAAAAAAGGCGATGTAATATTATTCAATGCTAATCTAATTCATAGTGGAACTTTCTCTAAAAATGAAAACAATATTCGTATTCAAATGAAAGTTACCCATCCAAAAGATAGGCAACTCATTGGTTATTATGAGGACTTTCAAAAGGTCATTTCTCAAGAAAACACTATTCCAAGACCGATTCGTAAATTACAACATCATATGAGCTGTTTATTTCCTGGTATTTCAGATACAACACAAGACAAAAATATACAATCATCACGAGGTACTTCCCAAAATGCGATTGTGTCTCCTGAACAAAGAGCTTTCTCCTTTTTCTTTTATGGAGATACAAATTATTTTGATTTACCAAATGAATACTAATGTGATGAAATATTTTGCTTTTTTTGTAGACATATTGTATATTAATGGATAATATAGAACAATTGTTCCATCTACAACGAAACCCTCCCATAAAACGAAAAACATTCACATATAGACTTGAATCAAACAAATCATACGATGATGAAGATATAAAATCTACGGAAGATCAAAATAAAAATGTGTATATGAAGAAATCCGTTAAATATAATCAAGTAGACCGTTCTACCTTATTAAATAAAATTAATAAACGAAAGGCAGGTATAGTGCAGCATCAAAGCCATATTCAAGTTGAACCTACTATTGAACCTACTATTGAATCCACAATTGAACCTACTATTGAATCCACAATTGAACCTACTATTGAATCCACAATTGAACCTACTATTGAATCCACTGTTGAATCCACTGTTGAACCCACTATTGAACCCACTGTTGAACCCACTGGTGAACCCACTATTGAACCCACTGTTGAACCCACTGTTGAACCCACTGTTGAACCCACTGTTGAACCAGAAGATACACTTATTGTTACCAAAAAAAAAGATGAATCAGCTGTTATAGAAGGGACATATGATACATACATTGAACCTGATATTGAAGATGAAAACACCCAACAACCAGTATTAACAACCAAATCTCAGCAATTAAATAAACATCAATTGGTAACAGAATTAATCGATGAACACGCTTCAAGAAATATAAATACTAATGACGTTAATAATGTTGAAACTTCCATACCGATTAATAATGTACATATACAAGGTGCTCCGGTATCATCACGCATTCCACAACAAATGGAAAAAATAGATATACCTTTGTCTCCATATTACTTAGATAACCGTAAACTATTTATTTCAAAACTGACCCCTTTGTTCAGTAAATATCGTGAAGAAATTATTAATTCCAAAGATAGCATTTCTTGTTCAACTAATAAGGAAACCATAAATTTTGACTTACTCACCCATCAAAAAGTTGTACGAGAATATTTGAATTTGTATAGCCCTTATCGTGGTCTATTGTTATTTCATGGATTAGGTAGTGGTAAAACGTGTACTTCTATTGCAATAGCAGAAGGTATGAAATCTGTCAAACAAGTTATTGTTATGACCCCGGCATCTTTAAATCAAAACTTCTATTCTGAATTAAAAAAATGTGGTGACGATATGTATAAGGTCGAACAACATTGGGACTTTGTTAGTTCATATGAATTACATAATGTGAATGCACCCATTAATCAAGATGCGTCCACACATACCGTACATATGATGGACTATGATGAATTACGTTCTATAGCACAGTCTTTATCTATCCCGTTTGACTTTGTAAAGTCAAATAAGGGACTATGGTTAATGGACATTAATAACGAAAATTATAATTATAAGTTATTTTCAAGAGACCAACAAAATCATTTGGAGCAACAATTAGACCATATGATACGTAACAAATATAAATCAATTAATTATAATGGCCTTACCGAACGAATATTCAATAGAACAATTGATGAATTACATAGAAATGATACTAATTCTAATTCTAATTCTAATTCTAAATCTAATTCCAGCCGCATTACAGGTTCTAATAAAAATCCTTTTGATAATAAGGTTGTCATAGTAGATGAGGTTCATAACTTTGTTAGTCGAATTGTAAATAAATTAAAACAACCTAAATCGATTTCTTACCGATTGTATGACTATCTTATGTCAGCACAGAATGTCCGTATTGTTTTCTTATCTGGAACCCCTATTATTAACTACCCAAATGAAATTAGTATTCTATTCAATATGTTACGTGGTTACATTCATACTTGGGAAATACCATTAAAATCGACCAGTACAAAAAAACTAACAACAGCCACTATATTAAACTTATTTGATAAAAATAATATGGTGCTTCATGATTTTGTTGAGTACTCCAGAAATGTATTGAAAATTACAAGGAACCCATTCGGGTTTATCAATACATATAAGAAACCGTCATCTTCATCCACTCAAAAAAATAAGGGACAGGATAAAAATAAAACCAGAAAAATCAATACGAGTACTAATGGTGGATATGCTAACAGCAAGGTATTTCAATCGTATAGTGGTGTTAAATACGATGAACAAGGTAATGTAACAAATGATACATTTTTAAGTAACGTTGTTGGTATTTTACAACAAAATGGTATTTCTGTTTCCGAGCAAATGATTACGTTACATAAATATAAGTCATTGCCTCATTCTCAAAAAGAATTTAACGAGCTATTTGTCAATATGAATGAATACGGATTACAAAACAAACATTTATTTCAACGACGCATCATAGGAATGACTTCTTATTTCAAAAGTGCACAAGAAGGATTATTGCCTTCACTTATTCTCACCGAAAATAATACACCATATCACAAAGTATATTGTCCAATGAGTGCTCATCAATATAACATATATGAAAGAATACGTAATGAAGAAGCAGAACAGGATAAAAAGCGTAGAATACGTAAAAGTAAACAAGAAGACGCAGAACTGTTTGAAGCTTCGGGAACATATCGCATATTTTCTCGGGCAGCGTGTAATTTTACATTCCCAGTTGATATCCAAAGACCAATGCCAACACTAAATGATGGGGTAGCATTAAATGAAAATATGTTAGATAATACCCGCCCTTCTGTAGTTCAAGAGACTAATATGTTTGGTTCAATGGATATTGGAGAAATACAAGATAATAATTCTGTAATCGAGCCAGAATCGTATGCACTCCGCATTGAACGTTCACTCGAATTATTAAATCAAACTGACCCTGTAACTAATACAAGTAAATACCTACACATGAGTAAAATAGAATCCCTCAGCACTAAATTTTATAAGTTGCTTAATATATTACTTGACCCACAGCACGTTGGATTACACTTAATTTATAGTAATTTCAGAACACTCGAAGGTATCGGTATAATTAAATTAGTATTGCTTGCTAACGGATTTACCGAGTTTAAAATAAAGAAAGCACAAAACGAATGGATTATTGATACTCCTGAAGAAGATGTAGGTAAACCACGATTTGTATTATATACAGGTACAGAAACCACAGAAGAAAAGGAGATTATTCGTAATGTATATAATGGTTCTTGGGATATGGTTCCCTCATCTATCGCTACTTCTTTACGTAAGCAGCACGAAAACAATATATACGGTGAAATAATTAAAATATTTATGATCACTGCCTCTGGTGCTGAAGGTATAAACTTACGCAATACTCGTTATGTACATATTGTAGAACCTTATTGGCATAATGTTAGATTAGACCAAGTAATAGGTCGCGCAAGGCGCATATGTAGCCATCAAGATTTACCTCTTGAACACAGAAACGTACAAACATTTTTATACATATCTACACTCAGTGAAGAACAGCGAACATCAAAAGATACAATTGGATTACGTATACGCGACAGAAGTAGGTTTGACGATGATGTCCCTGTTACTACAGATGAAGCATTGTTTGAAGCAGCTTCCTTAAAACAAACCATTAATAACGATATTTTGAATGCAATTAAAGAGACTGCCGTTGATTGTCAGGTTTATTCAACCTTATCAAAGAATAAAGATTCAGTTATATGTTATGGATATGGAAAAGTTGAATCAAACGCTTTTGGTTATTATCCTTCTTTTGATACTGATGCTCGTGAAAAAAAAATAACACAAGAGAAAGTTATTGAAGTTGATTATAAAAAAGTGACTCTTAATAATGAACAATTTATGTGGAATGAAGAAACCAGTGAAATTTATAAATTAGACCATTTTAATGATGTGAAAAATAATCCAAGTATCCCATTACAACCGTTTGGACGATTACTACGCAAAGAAAATCAATATGTCATCGAAAAAATGTAGTAAGATACTTGTGGATAACTTTGTATCATTCAATATGTATTACTTATTCAGTATACATATTGTATTACACCTTTGAACATTTTTTTACCTGTTTTTTGAAAAATTACCTTTTCGTCACACGTAATGGTAAAGAATAGGTGGAAAAAAGTTACACCATTATACGTGAAACTTCATCTGTTGATTTTACACGTTTTTACATATTCAAGAGTGTAACAAACCTGGAAATAAAGTGTCACAACTGCCTTCCTATACTTCAAATATCTTATGGTAATTGTATGACTATTTTGTGTTTTTTTTATGTTTACCCCATCATAATATCATTTTTTGTAAAAAAAACACAAGAATTGTATAAATCATATGGTAAATTTTGTGTTTTTGTTTACCTCCCATATTATCCATTTATTATAAAAAAAACACAAGAATTGTATGAATCATATGGTAAATTTTGTGTTTTTTTGCTTTTTTACCCCTCCATATTATCCATTTTTTGTAAAAAAACACAAGAATTGTATAAATCATATGGTAAATTTCGTGTTTTTTTGCATTTTTGACCTCCCATATTATCCATTTATTATAAAAAAAACACAAGAATTGTATAAATCATATGGTAAATTTTGTGTTTTTTTGCTTTTTTACCCCCAATATTATCTATTTTTTGTAAAAAAAACACAAAAATTGTATAAATCATATGGTAAATTTTGTGTTTTTTTGCTTTTTTACCTCCGATATTATCCATTTATTGTAAAAAAAAAACAGAATATACAATATTTATAGGGTACAAAAAAAAACCGTGTTTTTGGGTTTTTTGACCATCTATTATTCGACATATTCATAAAAAATATACAAGATTTGTATAAAACGTATAGTAAAATCTCATTTTTTTCACAAAAAAGTTAAAAAAAATGAAAACCCATTTCAACTTTTTCAAAAATGGACATTTTCAAAATGTCCAAAAAAAAAAAACTCAAAAAAGTTTTAGAAAAAAAAAGTTGTTTTTTTCCATTTTTCAGTTTCAGAGCATTCTGCTGTCATTGTAAAAATAACTAAAAATATTTGACTGCGTAATTTTTTTTGTGAAATTTTTATGATAATATTTTTGGAACATTTTTATGTAACCCTAATTTAGGAAAAAATGGTTACAAAAAATGTTCCAAAAAATAATAAAAACTTTTATTGCGAAGAGTGTGACTATAAATGCTCTAAAAAGAGTGTATATAACAAACATTTAATGACACTGAAACATAAAAAACGAACCAATGGTTACAAAAAATGTTCCACACCATTTAAATGTGATTGTGGGACAATATTTAAATATAGACAAGGGTTGTATCGTCATAAATTGATATGTTCAGAAAATGTTCCAACAGATATAAATAATGAAAGTGTCCCTAATATGATAAATTCTTTATTAAAAGATAACATAGAATTCAAAGAAACTATCATTAAAAATGATAGAGATAGAAATAAACTACATAAGAAGTCATTATGCCAACAAGAAGCAATATTTAAACTTCAAAATGAATTAATAGAAATTGTAAAAGCACACCCTACAGTTGTAAATAATACAAATGTTACAAATTATAATAACCAACGGTTCAATTTAAATATATTTTTAAATGAGCAATGTAAAGATGCAATGAATATATCAGAATTTATAAATTCACTGGAATTAGAACCATATGACATAGCAGAAACAGGACGATTAGGGTATGTAGAAGGTATTTCGAGAATAGTCGTTAATAGGTTGAACCAGATGGATGTATATAATCGACCTTTGCATTGTACAGATTTAAAACGTGAGACAATTTATATTAAAGATGATGACAAATGGGATAAAGACAACGACAGAAAAGATAAGTTAAACAACATAGTGAAGAAGGTAGCAGAAAGAAACTATGAACAGTTACCAGTATGGCAACAACAACACCCAGAACACGCCATTACTGACACTCCTGCGTGTGAAATGTTTATGGACATTGTATGTAATTCATTGGGAGGGTGTAGTGGCACAGAGACGAATAAATTTACCTCTCGTATTATGCGGAACATAATAAAAGAAATAACCATTGATAAATATGAAACTTAGAATAGTAAATCGTATATTCAATGTGGATGCTTGTATAACCACATTGAAAAAATAACATATCGGTACATTGTGACTGAGTATTTGATGAAATTACAACCCTTTTCTATATTCGACTACATATGGATTGCTTGACAAATTATTAAAAATTTCTGGATTACTTCTATCAAGTTGGACATTTGAAGGTAGATCTTTTGAAACATTTGAATTTTCACCATGTAAGTCAACAGTAGGAGACTGGTAAGGCATGTTTCCGGTAACTGAGCGATTTATCTTTAACATATCATCTCTGTTACGATTGCGTATATTTACATCACTATTTAAAAGAGACATATTACCTTTTACCATGTAACCGTCAATTGTGCTTGACTTAATATCGTTGTTTCGTTGATTATATCCAGAATCATAAGAGGTTGATTTACGTGTATGTTCTCCGGCACTAGCCGCGCCAATGTACATATAATCCCCTGTTTCTTGACGAATAGTATTTGTAGGTTGAACTTGACTTACTTTGTAACCACCACCATTTTGATTTGCATTAACATTCAAATGAAATTTTGAATTCTCAGTAGTTTCACGGATAGTATGTGAAGGTTTGTCATTAGGATTGAAAACATAACTTTCAGGGACAGAAGAACCTGGGTTTTGATAGGGTCTAAGGCTTCCTATAGTATTTGTTTTTTTTGATGGACGCATGATGTCTAATAGTGGTGTAATGACTGCTTTTACATTGCCACTGATAGAACCGAAATAATCATTTTGTTTATTTGAACTACGATTGTTTGGATAGGCAGTCTTACCTTTTAGGTTGAAATCATTTTCTCCAGCATTATTACGACGAACTGCATTAGCAACGCCCATAGGAACGGCACCTAATTGTTGATTATGTGATGGCATAAATTCACCTGGAACATAAGCAGCCGAATTTTGATAGTTTGCACCACCTGCGTAATCAGTGGATGTTTCTGGACGAGATGATTTACTCTCTAACGGTATAGAACGTAATGTCTGCGCTTTCTCAGCTCCGCCTGTAACAAACAATCTCCCTAAATCATCTTGTGTTTGACGGTTATCTAATTCAAATGTACGTTCCGGACGCTGTTTCTCCATTTTACCTATAGTTCCTAGTTGTTTAATATGACTATTGGCAGGACCTTCGTGACCTAACAAACTTACTCCAGATGAACGTGGGTTAGTATCTACACGGAGTTCGTCAACTGTTTTTGGCTTCCATTGATCTCTACCCATCATACCTGAATTATATCCATCAGCGCCTTGTGTTGTATATCCAAGCCCTAATCCTGGGGCAACTTGTTGTTCTTGAAAAGGTTTTACATTTGCTTTTCTTAAGCTTGGATTAATGCGTGATTGGACGAAGTCGCTTTTATTTGGTGTTCCATTAGCCCATTGAAGATTAGTATCTGGTTCAAATAATGGAGCCTGTTCCCGTTTATTATTATCTTGACTACCAGTACCAGTATATGAATCTAACAAACTCTCGTATGTATTATCACTCCTGCGCTGGTCATTCAATTTACCGCCAAAATATGGGGTCATGTTATTATGTTCGAAATAATGTGAATTTACTTTATCGCCTGTAAGGGAATAATAGTTGACATCTTCATTTGATGTAGAATCAGTTTTATAGCTATTTTTATCAAAATATTTGTCAGTGTAGACACCAGCTTCATTGTTAAATTTATTCAATGACGATAATTCTGCAGTAATCTCTGACTCTGGGAATTGAATGTTATTAGGGTTGGGATAATTAACATCAGGTAAATTTGTATTCGGCAAATCATTTGTATTTTGAAAATTCTCTGTATTTTGTTTTTTTGATTGTTTATTAATTAAATATAATCCAGAAAGGGCAAATAAGGGTACAACTACTTCCATTTATAATAAATAAATATATAAATTGTTGATATATTTACTTATTAGTACAAGTTACTAAAATTCGTTACATCCGGTACAAATGGATGAACCAGATAAATAGTAATTATTTGTATCAGTAACAACCGGTATTCTTGGTTCAAAATAGTCTTTTTCTAAAATACGCGTTTGGATTTGATGCGGGAATGATGGTTCTAATTTATAAACAGGGTTTAATAATGGTTTTTCCCATCTATTTTGTTCTAAACCTTTGTAAGCCCATGCCGGATGTGTAGTTCTTGATTCTTCTATAAATGAGATTTCATTTCTATAGTTAGATTGTATAGAATCGATTGCATTTGTTTTATGGTTGTTCAAATTTATATTGTCTCTGTTAAGTTGACGTGTAAGACCTTTTAGGTCTCCTTCAATTGAAGTCATATTGCTTCGTAAGTTTGACCCCCATTTTTGAAGGCGTATCTGCGGGTCCTCTATAAAGGGTAAATCAATACCTGGTCCAGGTGTATCTAATTGATACCGACCGGTGTATGTAGTTTCTTCTAATTGTTTTTTAATACGTGAGGGGTCATCATTAAACCGTGTAAAGGACATTCTTACAATTTATACTATAGTTAGAAAAAATGATTTGTCAGAAACAAACTAAAAAAAGTGTAATGGTATGATTTGATAAAAATGGTTATCGTATATGCTTACACCCTTATTACGTCGACATGAAGGAAAATAGTATTTACCTGTGTAATAGATGAGATTCAAGTTACATTTGTATGTATATCTGTATTATCCCAATTGACATTCAATGATTTACATATACCAAAAGTCTGGCGATGCCATGGAGACATCCCATAAGTTTTTAACCCATCTAAATGATGCCTTGTACCATATCCGTAATTACTATCTAATTTATATCGTTCGGAAAGTAAGGGATATTTAGCACATTCATCTAATACATATGAATCACGACTGGTCTTAGCTAATATGCCAGCAGATGCAATACCAAGATATCTGCCATCACCTTTTTCAAATGTATAATGTTCAATAGGAATAGGTTTATTATTTTCAACATCCAAATAATAATAAGGTTGAAAGTAATTTCCATCAATTAACGCACATATATCTCCAAACGTGGCATACTTATCATACTTTCTGATAAACTCTATAGCATTAGAAATACATTGATGCATTCCATGCATAACAGCTTTTAGAATATTTACTTTATCAATGATGTTTTCGTCTATACTAACTACATCCCAGTACAACGCATTTTTTTTTATGTTTTCAGCTACACCATGAATTTTCTTTTTTGATGTGAATTTTTTACTATCTTTAATACCATCACAAGGATACTCTTCGATTGTTCGAGGTAATATGACACATGCGATGAAAACTTTTCCGTACAAACAACCACGTCCTGCTTCATCAATACATATTTCGTATTTTGGGGATTCCGTAAAATGAAAACGACATAAGGATGACATTATTTTGATACAATGAGATGAGATAAGAATTTCGAATCATTCAATTTTATTAGCAAGTCATGAAAAATGTATAACAATATGTTATAGATGTTTAGACTGAAATTTCCCAAGTTTAAAATTAAACCATTGACTATATTTATGATACTATTGGTTCTTTTAGTAATAATTATGTTTTTATGGAACATAAATAAGTCGTATGAAGGATTTGTTGATGAAGATGTTGGCAGTGAAATAAAAATGGATTCCTACGATGGTGGGGTAACCCCATTATTAAAATTGGGAGAAAACGTATTTTACGACCCTAATAATGGAAACTTAATAGAAGTAATAGACAATGTTCAAACGTCCTCCGATAGTCCTATATATAAATACAATAAAGAAGGAGTTTACAGTAGTACAACCGAAACGTATATGGAAGATACACATATCGCAACTGAGTTAACAATTATCACACGTAACGGGACAAAATATACAGGTTTGAAGACAACTGTAGAATTAACGATAGACGACAATACAAAACAACGTGTCCAACCAGTTATAGAGACAAATAAGCATATTATTCCAACAGTAGACGGTAATAACCACGTAGAAGATTTGGATGTTTCTTATCATTCTAACTTGTATAATACATCAAGTGATACGGACATTAAGAATATTTTATACGTTGCGTGGAAACAGGACACTTACATAACAACTTTTGATAGTAATCATAAAATAAAAAAGACATTTGCATATATTGATAATAATCTGATTACTACATCTGATAATAATATTGAGAATTTAAATGATGATGTAGCAAGTTCATTTAGTAGTTATGTAGCATTAGATAGTTCTCATGATAAATCACTGGTTTCTGTCAATCAATACACAAATAAGCGAAAAGTGTTACAATTAAGCGAATATGTATTTTTTGATTTTAAGACAGGCGACTTAATTATTAAGCAAAGTAATACAAACTTTGATATTTTCCCACGTGATAAGAGTGGATTATTAGAATCAATCCCATCTGGAAGCGTACAAAAAATGAGTATATATGATTCTGCAAATATTGTTGATGTAGGAAATAGTATACAAGTTGACTGTAAATTGGATTTTCAAGGACAACAAATGGTAATTTATTTAGCTATTGGTAAATCGACTATTATTACACTGTTAAGAAAGGCAAGTACAGAAGATGACACATTAACTCATCAAAAAACATATTTATTAGATATAGAAGGCATTAAGGGCAATAGTCCTATTACATTAACACAATTGATTAATAATTCTGAAACATCAACAAATACAAACATAAGTAGCATTTCATCCGAAGTACCTGAAATAAATAGGAACGAGAGCAAACTACTGAAAAAACAACAGTCAGAGTTGAATAAAATTAGAGAAAATAACCTGTTATCATCTAAATTACTAAGTACATTACTTGCGACAAGAAGAAATGGAGGAGACGCCAAAGAAATAGATAATGATTCGGACTATATGTTAAAGACACAAGTCGTTCCACCTGTATGTCCTGCGTGTCCTGTATGTCCAAAAATGCCAAGTAAAATACATTGTACTAACTGTGGTGGACAAGGAGGTTCTGGAACATTGAGTAAATCAGGCCAGTCTATGGTAAATTCTGATGGTAGTAAACAACGAAATATTAGAGGACCAAATATTATTAATAACGCAGTAAATACCACAGGTGAATTGGCAACTACAACAATAAAAACCGCAGATAATTTGTTACGAGATACTGCGTCAGGAACCGCTGACATTGCAAGTACAACATTAAAAACAGCAGATAACTTGCTACGAGATACTGCATCAGGAACTCTTGATGTAGCAGGAAACATAGGTGGTGGTATAATGAAATTATTAACCCCACAACAACAACAACAACAACCACAACCACAACAACAACAACAACAACAACCACAACAACAACAACAACAACAACAACGGATAATAAATGT